>ERZ773070.38-NODE-38-length-97477-cov-10.984316_pt1 | contig 97477 bp, 86 predicted proteins | sample MGYA00580618_ERZ773070 | MGnify/ENA primary metagenome ERZ773070 (study PRJEB29015, sample SAMEA2738023) | human oral metagenome | biome: human oral; feature: human-associated habitat; material: dental | place: China | collected 2019 ...
CTCCCCTGCCTGGATAATAAAAATCTATCGGCATCAACGCAAAGAGATCGGGATTGTAAAACTGCTCGTCCGTTACGTTCAGCCATCGCCGAAGTAAGCGACCGCTAGCATCATTCCACGGCTTTAGCGTCTGCTGAGCAATTCGACCTGGTGCCTGCCCGACCAGTACAATTCGCGAACTTGACGAAGCAGAATACACAGGCGACCAACCTCTATTGGCAAAATCAGCATTCATTGGATCGGTTGCGATTTGGTCGTATAAAAGCGGTTTAGTATGTGACTTCATATATTATTAATAATAATCTTATCACATCCACTTCGTCAGCTTTAGCCTAATCTCTTTTCTCTACCAACCAAGCAATTCAGTAAAACGCTTCTGCATACTGACATATTCGCCTAATTCAATGCTCGTCACTGGTATGTCGATACCGTATGAAAGCAATAATTCTCGCATTTCGTCCTGCTTATCGCGAGGAACTTCTATGTGTGAAATATTTGCAACGCCTATTCGTTTATCAGCGCGTACTTCGTAATGACTCATTGGTTTTTCTAGTTTTAATTGCGAATCAAGACTCCTAACACCAATTAAAATTGGATAATTACCCGAAATATCACTACCCAGACAGAAGACATCCCACACATCGCGTGCCTGCTTATTCACTTTCTTTCCCCAAGTATTATCGCCATTTTCATCATGCGACAATGTACGCCAAGCTTTCCAACGGCGCAACATTTTGACCCCATTGACCGTAAATAGCCGCGCATAAAACAAGCTGTAGTAATACGATGTCCAAGTCAGAGCGTCGCCATAGCGATTTTTCTCTTTCCAGCCAAGACCATGCATGTCAGCGTATGATCGCGCCACCATTCGACTCCGGCATAATGAAATCGAATGTACGATATGCCGATCACTGCCGCCAAAAACTGCATACACATCGCGGGATGGCTTGAGGCCAGCAATATCGCAAAAACTTTTCATTACATCAACGATACCGTCCTTACCGTGCTGCCAACGACCAGTACCATGCCAAAGTTGAGTATCTTTCGTTAGTTTTTGATATTCTCTTATCTCAGAATTATCAAATGAAAGTGAATCATTTACATTAATTATTCTCCTTTTAGCGATGGTATCTAAAGCCTTTTCAAAACGAAGCAACTTACTTTTGTAAATAATTAACATTAGGGTATGGTGCGGTAAATATCTTAGCGATCTTCGCACGAAAAGCTTTTGATAATTATTACCTTGTGATTTCATATCAAGTATATATGATTAACATTTCCTTTTTGTATTAATAGCCACCCTGGATATACCCAGCATTAACACTGCGCAATGATCTGAGAATAACCCCATTACTATTGACAATCATAGTTGGACCATTAGTCCCAGCGACGGCAATAGACGTATGTGCCTGAGTAGCACGCAAAGCAATATCTGCTGCATGAAACTGCTTCTGTAAATAACCATACGCTGCGTCATTTAGAGTTACATATGCAATATCGCTACCACGCAATCGTTCAACGATATCTGGATAGTGCAAATCATAACATATATAGGCGGTTACATGTCGGTTATAAAATGCACTTATATTCCGCGACATTCGCGGCAAGCCAGTTCTCTCATCCGGCGCTAAGTGTTGTTTATAATTAGTAAGAATAATTTTGCCTGTTGTACCGTCAATAGCAACAACTTTTTTATATACCTTTTTACCAACACGCTCTGTTGTATGATATATAATTAAGCTACGCATTTGCGCCGCAAATTATGCTACGCGATTATAAGAAGATTTAGGAACTGAGTTCTCTGGCCATACGATCGTTGTAGGTACATTGCGACGGCTACTTGCCGCCTGCTTTGTCATAGCTATCAGGTCCTCTGTATCTTGCTTAGTTGCTGGCATATCTATACCGCCGCGAGTCATCTTTTGTATAGCGACGACAGGATGAATTGGTTTTGCAGGCATATTCCAAACTATATTATTCAACCCAACAAACGCCACAACAATTAACACGCTAGCTACCAACATCTTACGCCAACCGCAGCAAACAAATACACCAGCAATAATCATGCCGCTAAGCAATAGCGCCAGCTCCATTACTATCTCGCCGCCGAATTTACCAAGCCAAACGACACCGCTGTTGTGCCAAATGCTATAACCTAAATGCGGCAGCCACCAATCCTCAGTAATCGGCAATCGCAGCCGAAGCCACGTTAATATCAGCCAAAAAAGAGTGAATAATATCCAGACCGCCAGTGTTCCAATTTTTTTCCTCAAGCCAACAAGCCAAAATAGATTAGAGACCAATGCCGCCCATCCGACGCTTGCCGCAAACGCAACGCCAGGCAGCATGAAAGTATAATACCAATATGTCGTCGGTATCAACCAAGCGAGCGTAAAACACACGCCTACCGCATATATATACCTTACAGACACATTTCGCAGCAGCCAAAATATTGGCGCCGTAGCTAATATAGCCGGTAACTGCAATATCCAATGGGGCGCAAAAGCAGTAGCCGCCAGTACGCTGCCTGACATTATAGCCAATAGACAATAATAAGCCAGGCTATTATCAGTACACTTCATAAACTATATTATACTTGGCGTTAATATTAATGTGCAATACGCTAATTCTCTACTTTACTAGCCCCTTCCAACGCATCAATTAGTGTCTGTTTTGACTTCATACCGATCAGCTCAGCAACTTCCTCGCCAGCAGCAAAAATCTTCATATTTGGAATACCCCGCACGCGGTAATGCATAGCCAATTCTTTATTATCACTACTGGCATCAATGTCAATTTTGACGACATCAAAGTCTGTCTCGTCAGCGATCTGCTGCAATATTGGTGCCATCGCTCGACACGGCGGACACCATGGCGCCCAAAAATCAACCAAGACCGGACGCTTGCTTTTTAGTACTTTTTCTTCAAACTCTTGTTTAGTTGTAATACTAATTAATGCCATAATTCCTCCTTCTATTTTTACATTGTTGACATACTCCAGTAATGACTAAAGGACCGTCGAAACAGCAGCCGTCAAGCTGGCGCTCGATCTGGCAACGCACTGAATCAGGAACTTTGATATCCTGTAAACTATCGCACTCGCTGCATATAAAATGATCGTGTGATTCCGGTGAAAAGTCGTACCGCAAACAGCCCTGCCTTGACGCGGGTGCCAGTCCAATAACGCCATCACTCTGCAGACGTTGCGTAATACGATGTACCGTAGTATCGCTAACATTTGAATACGACTCTCGCAACCGGCTAGCAATCTCGGCATTAGTAGCATGCTGCAACTGGCATAAAATCGATAGTATACTATCAGTATATTTCGTAATTCGTCGGCTAACTATTTGTTCCATATTTTTATTGTAAATCATTTACAATAAAAATACAATGCTTTTTTACAAAACTTATCATGCTACACTTCTTGGTCATGATTTTCAACAATTAAATTACTGATCAGACCAGGCTATTTTCGCCCACCACCTAAATTAATTTTACTAGCGAGAGCTCTACTAAACTTCAAGCTACAAAATCGCGTCAAAAAAACCAAAAGTTTATTCGGCCAACCAACTACATACACTGCTTTGTTATTCATGATAGCGCGATAGCTTTTCGCGGCAACTACTTCAGGCGTATAGACCCTGAGCTTAGTGAACATAGCCGAGCTCATCATTTGAGCGTTTTTCTCAAAATTAGTTGCTACCGGACCTGGGCAAATCGCCGTCACCGACACGCCAGAACTTTTCATTTCTTCATGTAAGGCTTCAGAAAACGAGCGGACAAAAGCTTTCGACGCATAATACATCGCCATGTACGGCCCAGCTTGAAACGAGGCAATCGATGCAATATTAACAATCTTACCCTCACCGCGACGATCCATATCTTTACCAAATAGATACGATAACTGCATCACGGCCAGCATATTAACGCTAGCGAGCCCTTTCTGGCGCTGCCAATCGACATCAACATAGCGACCAAACGAACCAAACCCGGCATTGTTAATTAAGATATCTATATTAATGCCTTTATGTTTAATCTCGTCATAAACTTCTCGAGCGCTATTCTCAGCACTCAAATCTTTAACTATGTAGACCATTTCAACGCCAAACTGGCGCTCTAACTCCTGTTTTTGCTGCTACAATAGAGCTTCGTTACGTGCAACAGCAACGATATTATAACCATTTTGCGCAAATAGACGAGCAAATTCTCTACCCAAGCCGCTCGTAGTGCCTGTTATTAAAACATACGAAACTGTTCGTTCTTGACTCATAACAAGATTATACCTTATAATTGGTTAATCTATGAACTCGAACCAAAAGAGTTCCTCTAAATCTCGCGTTTGAATTGCCTTATCAACAATCGAACTGCTCACAATATAAATTGCACAAGAGAGGAGATGCTTTTGAAAAATAAAATTAACGATAAAGAAATTTTACGCCTATTCTGGCAAGTATCTGTACCCTACAGGCGTCGCAGGAATCTAGCGATATTTTTTACAATTACTACGATTGTTATTTCTATTTTTGTCGGTCCGCTTGTTATCGCAGAGCTGCTTAACATTATCCAGCACAACCAGCTGCAAACTGCTAACAATTTATGGACGCTAATTATCCTGTACGGTGTTAGCGAACTGTGTTCAACAGTGATTGGCTGGCGTTTGGTATTGTATCTCACTTGGACGTTCGAGACTGCATTGCAACGCGATTTATACTCGCGATGCTTCAACAAGTTAACTAATCAAACAATGTTTTTCCATGCTAATAAATTCGGCGGTTCGCTCGTCAGCCAAACCAACAAACTAAACGGCGCTGTTGAGCGCTTTTGGGATACAATTTTTTGGTCGATTTTGCCGTTAGTTATTTCCTTAGCTGGATCAATAATCATTTTATCGACATTAATTTGGCAGTATGCTTTATTCCTGTTTATCTTTTCAATTATTTTTAGTATTGCCGTCTATTTTGGCTCTAGGCCAATGGCCAAATTGAGCGAAAAAGAAGCTAAAGCCAGCAATAAAGTTAGCGGCCAATTAGCCGACATGGTTTCAAACATCCTGGCGGTTAAATCGTCTGGCGCTGAATCGCTAGAGCAAAAGCGCTTTTCAAAAACGGTCAGTTCATGGCGCAGCGCTAGCTTGGGCACGATGCGCGGTTTCCTGAAAGTCAGTACCGTTTATTCAACCATCAACACAATTATCAAAATTGGCGCAATTGCTTTTGCAGTATACGCCGCTCAGCACAATTTAATATCAGTAGCATCAGTTTACTTAATCATAACGTATACAGGCAGCGTAGCGCACGAGTTGTGGAACATGAATGGCATCATGCGCAGTTACAATCGTATTATTGGCGATGCTCACGAGATGGTAGAAATTCTTAAAACACCAACGACGCTAGTTGATCGCAGCGACAAAAAACTAAAAATTAAACGCGGCGGCATTGTCATGCACAATGTGACCTTTACGCACGACGAAGGCCAAGGCGATACCTTGTTTCATGATTTCTCGCTCAATATTCAGCCAGGCGAAAAAATTGGTTTAGTCGGATCAAGCGGGTCTGGCAAAACTACCCTCACCAAATTATTGTTACGGTTTGCTGATATTGACTCAGGAGAGATTGCCATTGATGCGCAAAACATCGCCGAAGTTACCCAGGCAAGCCTGCGCGAACAAATTGCCTACGTACCGCAAGAGCCGCTGTTATTTCATCGCTCCGTCCGCGAGAATATCGCCTACAGCCGGCCTGACGCGACCGATGCTGAGATTGAAAAAGCTGCTAAGAAGGCTGGCGCCTATGATTTCATCGTCAAACTGCAAGACGGTTTTGACACGCTAGTTGGTGAACGCGGCGTCAAACTTTCGGGCGGACAGCGGCAGCGCATCGCCATTGCCAGGGCGATTTTGAAAGATGCGCCGATTCTAGTACTTGACGAGGCGACATCGGCATTAGACTCAGAATCAGAAGCGCTAATCCAAAAGTCGCTGGAAACATTGATGAAAAACCGAACGTCAATTGTCATCGCCCACCGTTTATCGACCATCGCTAAGCTCGATCGTATCATCGTCCTGGAAAACGGACGCATCGTCGAAGACGGTTCTCACGATCAATTACTTGCCAAAAAACGCGGCGTTTACGCCAAGTTGTGGGCGCGGCAATCAGGCGGATTCATCGAGGAGTAATTTCTAACATTTCCGACTGTAGCAACAATAGAAAAACACCGCCAAATCATGACGGTGTTTTTCGCTATTCTAAGGTCAGACTATTCTGACGTTTCAGCTTTTTCAGCTTCTCCCGTAACTTCGACTTGTTCGGCGTCGGCGGACTCAGCTTCGCCGGCCGCCGCATCGTTGGCAGCTGCTAGAGCGCTCGGCTCATAGACGTTTGCCACAACCAAATCTTTAACTGTAGTATCGTCATCAGCCGTGCCTTCGCGGCCGTCGTCACTATCGACCAGCTCAACACCATCCGGCAAAACAATGTCGCCCACGGTCACGCGGTCGCCTTCTTTAACAAGACCATCCGTCGGCGCCTCCAATGCTTCTGGCAGATCCATCGGCAAGGCCTTGACCTTGATCTTTTCAAGCGCTTGTAGCACTACCAAGCCGGCACGCTCCGCCTCAGATTCTCCTGTACCGCTCAAACGAATCGGCACTTCGGCAATCACCGGCTCATCAGCCCGAACTGCGTGAAAAGAAATATGGCGAAGAGCATTTGACCTAGTCGGATATGATTCAACATCCTTAATCATCGCTATGCGCCGCTCGCTGCCTAGCAACTGGACGGGCGTATGCTTGCCAGCTAGCTTATAGACGCGCAGCACTTCGCCAGCTTCAGCCTGAATCGGCACCGCTTCCATACCCGCACCGTAAACCACGCCTGGCGTAATTCCTTGGCGACGTAGCGTCTTAACTTTTTTGCCAAGCACTTCGCGCTTAGCAATCTTCAGAGTAATTTTTTCTCCCATTTCTCTCTTCCTTTCGTTAGATACCTTTCCGGAGGTTTACTATTGCTTCTCTATTATAACATGTTTATGATAATGATTCTAACCAAGCTGGTAATTCACGATATCCCCGATTCGTTTCGACAATAAATTTTTAGACCCAAACCTGTTCCATTAGCTGGTGCTAGAAATCTGTGCTATAATCATCTCTAGTATGGAAGCCTTTATTAATTTGATTATTCATCTCGGCGTGCCAATTATCTTATTGGTAGTTTTTGCTGAGTCAGGTTTATTAATCGGCTTCATATTTCCAGGCGACAGCTTGCTATTTACGGCAGCTTACATGGTACAACAGCATATTTTGCCAATTGATATTCATCTATTCGCTATCCTGATATTTCTGGCAGCCGTACTAGGTGATAGTGTTGGCTATAGTTTTGGACATAAGGTCGGCCGCAAATTATTTGAAAAAGAAAATTCGCGTTTTTTCAAGAAAAAATATTTAGAGCAAACTGAAAAATTCTACGACAAGCACGGTTCAATTACTATCGTGTTGGCTCGTTTTGCGCCGATCGTCCGCACATTTGCGCCAATCGTTGCTGGCGCCAGCAAAATGCATTACAGAACATTTTTGGTTTTTAACATTATCGGCGGATTCTTGTGGTCATCACTGTTTGTTTATCTAGGTTATTACGCCGGTGAATTACTTACCAAAGCAGGTGTTAACATCGAGGTTGCTGCGCTTATAATCGTATTCCTCTCTGTCTCGCCGATAATTATTCACGCGCTCAAGAAACCATCAAACCGCGCGGCTCTCAAAAAACAGCTCCAAGTTTTATTCTCAAAAACCAAGACGTCCAAACGGAAAAAATAACGCAAATCCGCACCGAATCTTTCGTCTGAGATTGGGCTTTTAGTCTTTGCAAAGATTATCGTTTATAACAGCTTCTGTAAGTATTTCCCAGTTTGACTTTCTGGATTGTTTGAGACGTCTTCTGGTGTGCCAGCAGCGACCACTCTGCCGCCGCCTTGTCCACCCTCTGGACCCATATCAATAATCCAATCAGCGCATTTAATGACTTCCAGATTATGCTCAATGATTATCATACTGTTGCCACCATCAACTAATTTTTGTAAAATCTCGAGCAATTTGCGAACATCAGCAGTGTGTAATCCAGTTGTTGGCTCATCGAGTATATAAAGTGTTTTACCAGTCGAACGACGTGATAGCTCTGCTGCCAATTTAATGCGCTGCGCCTCGCCGCCAGAGAACGTCGTCGCTGGCTGCCCAAGCTTCACATAACCCAGGCCAACTTCGTTAATAGTCTCGAGCTTGCGGGAGATAGCTGGAATATTAGTAAAAAACTCGCAGGCTTGCTCGACCGTCATTTCTAGGATATCGCTAATGGTTTTGCCCTTATATTTAATCTCTAGCGCTTCGCGGTTGTAACGCTTGCCGTGGCATTCTGGACACTGTATATAAACGTCAGGCAAAAAGTGCATTTCAATCTTTATCACACCGTCGCCTTGGCAATTCTCGCAGCGACCACCCTTGACATTGAAACTAAAACGCCCTGCTTTGTAACCGCGAATATTAGCCTCGGGAGTATTAGCGAACAGTTCGCGAATCTGCGTAAACACGCCCGTATAAGTTGCTGGATTAGAGCGCGGCGTGCGGCCTATCGCTGACTGATCAATGACGATAGCTTTATCTAATTGCTTGACGCCGTCAATCCTATCATGATCGCCGGGCACAGTCTGCGCTCGATGCAGACGCGCCGTCAATTCATTGGCTACAATGTCATTAACTAGTGTCGATTTGCCGCTACCGCTAACGCCAGTCACTAGTGTCATTACACCCAACGGAAACTCGACATCAATATTTTTGAGGTTATTCTCCTTAGCACCGCGAACGACAAGTTTGCGATCTTTCTCGACCGCACGACGTTTCTTAGGCACCGATATCTTTTCTGCTCTAGATAAATATCGTCCGGTAATACTGGCCGGATTCTGCGCCACCTCGGCTGGCGTGCCGGCAGCTACAATCTCGCCACCATGCACGCCAGCACCTGGACCTACATCCACCAAAAAATCAGCTGCAGCGATTGTCTCTTCGTCATGTTCGACCACCAATACAGTATTGCCGAGGTCGCGCAAATGCTTGAGCGTTTTGATCAATCGATCATTGTCGCGCTGATGCAAACCAATTGACGGCTCGTCTAATACATACAACACACCTTGTAACCCAGAACCAATCTGTGTCGCTAAACGAATCCGTTGCGCCTCACCGCCGCTCAGAGTATTAGCAGCTCGCCCCAGCTCTAGATAATTCAACCCTACGTTATTCATAAATCCCAGACGAGCGTTAATCTCTTTAACCACTAGCTTGACAATCTTCATTTCGTTGTCGTCAAATTTCAGCTGGCTAAAGACGTCTAAGGCGTTCTCGACATCTAAATTACAAATATCCATAATTGATAAGCCGCTAACTGTCACCGCTAAGACTACCGGCTTGAGGCGAGCGCCTTTGCAGGCTGTGCATTTGCGTTCACGCATAAATCGCTCAATATCTTTGCGCATGAAGTCGCTATCAGTTTCGCGGTGACGACGCTCGAGATTTGGAATAATCCCTTCAAATGTTGAATCGTAGTGTCGGCCATTACCTAGCTCAACGCGATATTTTTGCTCGCCTGTACCATACATCAATAATTTCCGCACATCGTCGCTTAGTTCACGCACTGGTACGTGTAGACTAAAACCATGTTCAGCCGCCACCGCTTCAAGCCGTTTCATATACCAAGCATCAACACTGAAACGATTAAACGGACGAATTGCACCTTCGGCAATCGTCAAATTTTTGTTAAAAACCAAGCTAGGATCAATCTCCATTCGTGTGCCCAGCCCCGTACATACCGGACAAGCACCTTGCGGCGCGTTAAAACTGAATAACCGCGGCTCCAATTCAGGAATCTCCTCGCCCGGGTGATCTACACAGGCATAGCGCTGGCTATAAGTCAAAATCTCGCCGCTATCCACATCCAACACTTGGACTATGCCGCCAGCCAATTCTAACGATTGTTCGACCGATTGCGATACGCGCGAAATCATGTCTGGACGCATCACCAAGCGATCAACGGCCAGTTCGATGTCATGCTTATAGTTTTTTTGTAATTCTGGAAACTCATCTAGTGCATAAATTACGCCGTCCACTCGCGCTCGAGCAAATCCACTACGCATATACTGTTCAGGAATATGCTGAAACTCGCCTTTTTTCTGACTGACAATCGGCGCCAGGATCATTAATTTTGCGCCTTCAGGCAATTTCATGATTTCATCAATAATTGATTGTGCTGTTCGTCGTTTCACTGGCTTGCCGCAGCGCTTACCATCTGGCAAAAGTGCTGGACAATGAGGTACGCCAACACGCGCGAACAACAAGCGTAAATAGTCGTAGACTTCTGTTACCGTGGCAACCGTTGAACGCGGATTACGACTGGTTGATTTTTGATCTATTGAAATTGCCGGGCTCAATCCATCAATTGAGTCAACATCTGGCTTGTCCATGATGCCCAAGAATTGCCGCGCATAACTGCTCAAGCTTTCAACATAGCGCCGTTGTCCTTCGGCATAGATAGTATCGAAAACCAGGCTTGATTTACCGCTGCCGCTAAGTCCTGTTACCACCACAAACCTATCGCGTGGAATTTCCAAACTCACGTTTTTTAAGTTATTCTGGCGTGCACCGGTGATCTTGATACTATCTGACATGACTACTTATTTTAGCATTTTTCGGTAAAAAAATCCATTACCGCAAAACATCTGTGTACGTATTACACTTTAAATATCATCCAAATAAACTAAAACTGTATCGTGCTTATCGTTGCACATACTATAGTATATTTGCTATAGTATAGTCAAATGAGAGCATTAGTTGAACTATTCGCTGTCCTCAGCATCAAGATTCGTGTTGTATTGGCGTGCCTTATCGGTGTACCTCTATTTTTGCTGCGCCACGACATTTACGATTCGCTAATGAATTTCGTACTAGTCGGCGCTATACCTGGTACACACATATCAGTACCATACTGGGTTATGTTATTGCTATACGCAATGATAGTCATAAACATATTCACCTACATAGAAAATACCATCCAACGTCCATTACCTCCAAAAGAATAGCGGCCGGCACAAGAAAGATCTAATCGCTAGCTGGTAATGTAGATTCAGCCCACAATTGCAATTCTTGTAAAATAAACTGCTGCTCGTCAGTCGCTGTTGGCGCTAACCGCTGCAGAGACGCCATAAATTGCGGCAATTGTGCCTGCAAGCGCTGAGCCCGCCAGGTTTCCCACTGCGCCAAATCGTCTTCGCTGAGCGAACGCGGAAAGTTGCGTGCTTTGTAGTGCAGCAACAGCGGCGCTAAACGTTCATCCTGAAATTCTGGATGAAAATCAGCCAGCTCGCGCTCATCAGCATTACGCACCGCTTCGACACGGATACGATCACGGTCGTTCAAAAAGCCGTCATACAATTGTGCTTCTGGATCGGGCAGTTTTTTGAAGGCTGGCTTGTTTTCAAAAATAGTCCGTAATTTTTCGGCAAAGTCCGGGTGATTCAGTAAAATATTTTGATGTTTCTGCACTGTCTTTAGATCAAGCGAAATCTTCTGCCAGCCATCGCCTTGTTCCAGCACACCCAGCGGCGCTACCGCCGGACAGCGATTGTACTGCAACTCTTTGACTGGCAATTTAACGAAATCTTCGGCCTGGCGATCTTCCCACGAAGCAAAGATTTTCTTCGATAATTCTTCAGTACTCAGCTCAACAAACGGCGTCGGATCATAGCGCAAGTCATAGACAACCACGCCGCCATTTCGGCTGGTCGTCAGCGGAAAGACCACCGTAGTTTTAGCAAACTCTTTGTCGTAACGCCCACTGGCATAGACAAACGGTTTTTTATCGTCGACATTGACCAACTGCTGGACTACTTTTTTATCACGCATCTTTAGCAAATAATCATACAGTTGCGACTGCTTTTGCTTGATCAATTTCGTCACGGCAATCAGCGCCGTCACGTCCGCCAAGGCATCATGGGCATTCTCGTGCGCTATGCTATTAGCACTAGTGATTAATTCCAAACGATTGCTCGGCTCACCCTTAGCATCAAGCGGCCAATTAATTCCTTCCGGCCTGAGAGCCCTGGTCAATCGCACTACGTCCAGCAAATCCCAACGCGAGCGACCGTCTTTCCAGCTCCATTCGTACGGATCATGAAAATTGCGCCACAACAGATGACGGATAAATTCGTCGTCGAACCGAATATTATTAAAACCAACCGCGATAGTATCCGGCGTAAAAATCTCCTCACTGAGCATCTGCGCAAACTGCGCTTCTGTGTAGCCTTCCTCGACCGTTTTTTGCGGCGTGATGCCAGTCACCATCAGCGCATCAGGACTCGGCAAGGTATCATCATTTAATGTCACCAGCAGGTTATACGGCTCACCAATCGGTTCGAGATTCATGTCCGTCCGCTGCCCCGCAAACTGCATGATGCGGTCTTGCCGCGGATTTAGTCCGCTAGTTTCTAGGTCATAGAAGAAAAATGTTTGCGCCATAACTATAGTATAGCAAAGCTACGAGATGACACCCAAATCTACTGCTCAACCAGCGTAAACGGCATCGATTCGCCAATCTGCACCAAGCTATCACCAGTAGCACCTTGGCGCATTAGCTCGTGCGCTATACCATAACGACGCATGATATCGCGTAAACGATTGACGCTTTCAAACTGATCAAAATTGGTGCGGCGAGCAAATTTTTCTATCTTGCCGCCAAACACGCGGTAGATTTGCTTATCAGCATCGTATGAAACTTCCCAACTGCTCGAGATCGTCTCGTTGCCACTGAGAGTGATTGTCTCAAGTTTATCGTTATTCAAATCGTCAGTCTGCTTCTGCTCATTCTCAGCTGCGCGCATTGCTATAACTTGCACCTGCAGAGCTCTCAATACATCAATTACGCCTTTATGCGATACCGAAGAAATAGCGAAAACCTGCGTGTCCTCGCTAGTGACAGCTCTTAAGGTGTCAATTTGCATTTGAATGATATCCTGACCTAATCCTTCGCATTTAGTTAGGGCTACTATCTCGGGACGCGACGCCAGTTCAGTGCTGTACTTTTTGAGTTCGCGGCGAATCGCCAGGTAGCGTTCAGCTACGTCGTTACTATAAGCGTCCACCAAATGGAGCAGTACGGCAGTCCTCTCAACGTGCCGCAAAAAGGCATCCCCCAACCCTTTACCATCGCTAGCCCCTTCAATCAACCCTGGAATATCAGCAATTAAAAGCGAACTGTCATCGACATCAGCTACACCGAGATTCGGCGTCAACGTTGTGAACTCATAATCTGCAATTTCAGGGCGAGCATTTGACACCACGCTCAAAAAGGTTGACTTACCAGCATTAGGAAAACCCACCAAACCGACATCAGCCAATAATTTCAATTCTAGTTCTGCCTCGAACGATTCGCCGAGCTCACCCACTTCTGCCATGCGCGGTGTTTGACGAACACTCGACTTAAAGTGAGCATTACCAAAACCGCCATCGCCGCCTTTAGCGATAATAGCTTTTTGGTTTGGTTTAGATAAATCGGCGATGATTTTACCATCACGCTTAACTATAGTACCAACTGGCACTTTAATAACTAAATCCTTACCAGCGCGGCCTACCATTTTTTTCTTGGCGCCCGAGACACCATCTTCGGCCTTTAGCTCGGGTTTGTAACGAAATTTTAATAACGTGTTAAGCTGTTCCGTCGCCAAAAACACAACATTACCGCCGCGACCACCATCGCCGCCATCCGGACCGCCTTTATCAACGTAAATCTCGTGGCGAAAACTGACCGCGCCATCGCCGCCGCGGCCCGCCTGGACTAAAACTTTAGCTGTATCAACAAACATACAGACACATTATACCAAAAACACCCCTGATTTGACAGAGGTGTTAATTAGTTTTGTAAAATACTTAGTGAATATACCTATAGTAACCGCTAGTGGCCTCGCCCCAGGAAATCTGGCCATGACCAACGCGATTGAAGCCGCCGCCAAAGCGATAACCGTTCATCTCGCTAATTGTGATTGATACGCCCGGATTAACGCTCTCGACAATCGCCACATGGCCATATCCGCCGCCGTTTTGCATTATTGCGCCAGGCGCCGGCGTACCATTAACTGCCAATCCAGCCGCTGCTGCCGCATAAGCCCAAGTACTAGCATTACCCCAGAAACTACCGACTGGGCGTCCTAGCTGCATTCGGCGCTCGTAAGCGTACCAAGTACAGTTCCCCCACGCATATTTGTTACCGGCAGAGATAACCCCATTATAATTGCTTCCGTAACCGCCCAGGCCCGACCCATACCCATAAGCGCTGCGCCGATTACTAGCCGCAGCACGAGGAGCCACATATCCTGGACGTTCATTTTCTGGCAAAGCACCGCCAGGAACAATAATGTTCCTACCTTCAGTTAGCGAACCAGCGAGTTCCAGGTCATTATACGACACCACATCAGCCTTATTACCGCCATACTTGGCAACAATACTATCAACAGAGTCACCCGCCTTAACGGTATGCTGAACACCATCAACTGGCAGAATTGTTAAAGTAGTATTTGGCTCCAGCGCATCAGACGATAGATTATTGGCCCAAGCTATAGTCTCTTTCTTGAGTCCATATTTGCTGGCTATTGCATCAACCGTATCGCCAGCCTTGGTGGTATAAGTAGTAGCCGCCCGCGAATTAGCTGTCGGCTGGACAATCTGCGGCTTGCTAATTGCATTGCTGGAGGTCTGCGACATTACCGTTTCAATAGTCAGCGTCTGAGAAAGTGTCGCCACGTTAGCGCTAACTGGCATACTGGTGGTGTCCGCTAGTGATGAGGCTATATTCGTAGCAACAACTGGATCGACTGTACTAGCCGAAGTTGCAGCCGCTACAGTATTTTTAGTGCTTGAGGTAGAGGCATTAGCCAGCGGCGTATTCGTATTATTACTACCTTCCTGAACGCCGACTGGACGTTGTCCGATAGCAATTAGCGTTGCTATGAATAGAAAAACGCCGACATACGATACTACGGAAGTCCAAGAAACACCACCGCGCCTTTTAGTTTTGCTAGAATGAGCCTTTGCGCTCGGTACAAAATTAGTTTTAACTCGATTTGGTTGCGTACTAATAATGGTTCTCCTAGAAAATCATATTATAAGCACGATAGAGCTGGCAATAATTCATAATTGTTCCTGCAAGTCCTCGTGTATACTCTATATTATAGCAAATCACTAGCGTTAATGTCAATACTTTATACTATACTGCACAACTTCTGGCAGTATTTGTCAATATTGTTTTTATGCTCCTCATCGGTTTTGGCAAAATATATTAAACCGTCATCGCCGGCTATGAAGAATAAGTTATCGCCAGGCGCCGGATCAGCGACCGCTTTAAGCGATAATTCGCCAGGTGTCGCAATTGGCGTCGGCGGCAGACCAGTATGCTTGCGAGTATTGTACGGAGAATCAATATCTACCGCTGGCTTAACACCAGCTTTGTCTGCAGCATAGATAAAGGTTACATCAGAACCAAGCTGCATGTTTTTCTTGTAGCGAGCTATAAACACCTGCGCAATACCCCGCTGGTATTGATAACAGCGATTTTTGCGCTCGACGGTCGGCTTATCTTCGCAGCCCAATTCCCGCTCAACAATCGAAGCCATAGTCAACCCTTGATAAAGCGTCAGACCTTGCGCCTTAAACTTATTAACTAAGTCATTTTTCTGCACAACCTTGTACATGTGATCAAACACTGTCTGTAAAACATCTTTGGCTGTGGCATCACCCGTAAATTGATACGTCTCCCCAAAAACGTAGCCCTCCAAAGACGACCCGCTTGGACGATCAGCAAACAGAGGACTATCGTATTTCGCTTTGAAAGCATTTGAGATCTCATCATCAGAGTAGCCTGCTTGGCGCAAGATATAACGGACGCTCGTTTTATCAACGCCATCAGACGACTGCGAAGCCTTATACTTAGAACTCTCTAACGTACCGCCAGGATAGAAAGTAATAGTTTTGAAGTCATGACAACCATTATTCATACGGTTAGCAATATCAGCGACCGACTCAGACGGAGCAATCATACAAGTACCAGCTTTGATACTATTCTTATTATTAAGGCGCACATAAACTTCAAAAGCTAATCGGTTGCGAATAAGATTTTTGCTGGCCAGCGTATTGGCAACTGTTGAGACCGAGGAGCCGTCTTCAACAGTAACCGACACCTTATGGCTATCGCTTGAGACTGGTTTTAGCTGCATCTCGTACCACTTAAGCAGCGTCACAAAAACCGCTGTCAAAAACACCGTGATTGTCAGCAAAATGATTATCCAGCGTCGAAGACGACGCTTCTTCTTTGACACTTTCTGGCTCGCAGCGTCATGGTCGGAGTCAAGCGAAATATTAGCCTTTTGCCCCATTGGCTGATTTGGATCAATAGCACGAGGTGCAGGACGCGGAGCTGCGCCAAGCGGCGGTATTTGCCGATTATTATTCGGCCGAGAATTAAATTGTTGGCCATTCTGCCGTTTAAAACCATCCATTATTGCGCCTCCAGATAATCTTGTAAAATAATACTAGCTGCCATAGAATCAATCTCACCCTTACTATACGGACGTTTTTGCGATGCTAAGATATTCTCTGCTTTGACGCTCGTCAACGATTCGTCCTGGAATACAACGTCAGATTCAATTTGGCCAAGACTATCAACGAAATCTTCGACATACCGAGTCTGCGCAGTCGGCTCGCCTCGTTGATTGCGCGGATAACCCACTACCAAAACATCTATTGATTCGTCAATCAGCATCTCGCGGATAATATCGAGTTCCTTGCCGTCGACATCAATCCAGTCGCCTGGTACGGCAATCTTAACATCGCTGCTTGCCGATGCCACGCCAATTCGCCGCTCGCCGACGTCAAGCGCCAAATACTGCTTAGCCATCTATCTGAAACTTTACGCTTATCTTCTTGGTGTCATCTGGAACTCTATAAACCCAAAATGGCGAAAGGTTCACATCTACTGATTTTATGCCTTCAACTGTCTTGACGCGCTCTTGAACCTCGCCGACCGACTGGCCTTTGACGTATTCCTTGATGGCATCTTCGTCGATTTTCGGACCAACTTTACCGTTCGCCGAGACTGTCGCATTAATCGTATCACCCGAAATAGCTATGTTAGTCAGAGAAACTGTTTTACTGCCAGTATCATAAATTTTCTGGTTTGACTTGCCATCAATGCGCTGCTGGCAGTAAGCTTTGAGAAACGTATCAAACTCGCTGCGAGCAATACCAGAAAGCGAGAACTTCATTGTACCAGTAATTGCCGCTTGGCCGTCGTTAGCCTCGCTATCAACAGCAGGCTTATTAATCCCAGCAATATTCGCCGCAAATGACTCATTGATAATCGTATAATCCTTACCAAACTCAGTTTGCAAAGCAGCTTTGTTTTGGTTCTTATCGTCCTCGGTAACGAGTTCGCGCATTGCTTTATTTATATCGCTTTGTTGAACGACGGTAATGGTTTTGTCAGTGCCTCCCGTCGTCGAGCCGCTAATACTTGCTGAAATACCGCTAGGTGCCCCCTTGACTGTACCGCTAGCGCCATTATAGCTGGCGCCGCTGCGTGCGGCAGTAATTTTCACCTTGGCATTACGATAATTACTAAGCGAGATTTTAACGCCTTCATTGGTAACATACTCGGCGCCAGAATCTGTCGTCAAAGTTGTTCCTGCTGGGATTTCTGTACCAAGATTGTCAATGTCGCGCGTCGAAAAGCTTACTATACCAGTCGCTTTTTCGCCGACATCCTTCTTGCCGGTAGCTGTAAATGTTTTAGAAATCGCTTTTTCTCTAGTTTTGGTCGTCAGTTTGACAGTACCATCTTGCAAACTAGTGTTAACAGCAGCGCTTGATTTGATATGAGTGTTAACAGCCACGCTACTAGTTTGCGCAGAAATGACAATCTGTGCTCGCGGCGCAAACACAAACGCCCACACCAAACCGGCGATCAACAAAATAACAGCCGCACCGATAATGAAGAACTTTTTACGAAAAGTATTAAAATCGGGGATTTTCGGACTTTTTTTCGACTTGCTATCCGCCTGGTCAGCAGACTTCTTATCGCCGCCATCCTTGCCTTTAGAAGACGGTAGCTCATCCTCTCCTTCGTCTTCAATTTTGCTAAGTTCATCATTAAGAGACGACTGCTCTTTCTTATCGCCAGGAGCTAGCGTGTTAGGCTTAGCGCCACCGTTCAACGTTTCCGATCCATCAATCACGTCATCGTCACTGTTGACTTCAAGAGCCGGAATCTCAGCTAACTCTGGACGACTCTGCAAATTTTTAGCCACCGGAATACCCGCGCTGCCCGCAAGCGTCGACAAAGCATCATTATTAGTAATAATTACCAGTTTTTTATCGACCCGCTCAGCCGCGCGATGCACCAATTTAAGGTTTACTGCACTCTGAATCGCCCCGATTCGCTTTGGCGGCACCAAAGCAACGATATTCGAATTAGCGGCTTTTATCTTGCCAATAATTGAAGTAACATCGTCTTCTACATCTATATAAATGACATCTTTTTGCATATTATTTCTCTATTAAATTCGCAAAATCCTATTAATTTTACTGCGAACCGACTGAGTGTCGCCTGCTCCTATTATTGTATCATAACCAACACGCAGCAGACCCATCGCCGTAATGAAAGTGTGATCATTGACTTCACCGGTTTTATCCGTAATACCAACAACTTGATCGGGACGAATGCGCTGTACTGTCGGACGCTTAGTAAATGGCAACTCGCTGTACCAATCACGCTTTTCGAGAGCCGCAACTAATTGAGACAAGCTAGCACCGCCACCGCACAACAAAATACGCGGCGGCAGCTGATCGACTGCGTCAAACTCGCTCAATGCTAACTCTACGCCAGCCAACCAAACCTCGAGAGTTTTATCAACGGCAACTGCCACATCTTTTTTGACGGTAGCTTTAATTTTACTGTCCTCGATATTTACTTTGAGTTTTTCTGCCTGATCGTACGGAATTGACAACTCGTCAGCGATAGTTTTAGTAAAACTGCGGCCACCGATGCCAAACATCTTGGTGCCCTCAACACCGCCGTCATTAACCACTGCAATATCAGTTGTACCACCACCTACATCTGCTAAAATTGCCGTAAAAGCACTACTGCTATCAGTACCAAGTACGCTACGGCTAACCGCAAACGGCTCGGCAGCGACCGCTAACAACTCCAAATCAAGCTCTTGCGCCACTCGCTCTAACGCGCCAATATGCACCATCGGCGCAAACGCTGTATAAATTTGCACTGCTACATCCTTACCCTGAAAGCCAATCGGATTCGACACTTTATAACCGTCAATATGAATGCTAACCAGCGCCGAGTTGACCAGCTTGACCTCAACCTCGTCATTGCCCGTCTCTAAAGCAATCTGTTTTTGCGCCCGTTTAGCAGCGCGATCTTGGACTTTCTCGATAATAAACTCAACTTCTTGCTCATCAAGCGGACGGTCGGGCTGCGGACGGCGATAACGAATCGTACTAGTCGTACCTTTTACCAGTTCGCCAGCTATACCGATGACAGCATGCTTGGCCTGCAAGCCAGCTTCGTCTTCAGCCTGGGTCAGAGCGTCCTCGCAGTGTTGCACTACGCCAGCAATATCAGCAATCGCACCCGAGTGCATATCTGAAAATTCTTGATGAGCACGTCCAACACCAAGAATCTCAATATCGTCGCCGTTAACGCGAGCTAATAGTGCCTTAACGTTTTCGGTACCGATATCAAGTGCAACAATATAGTCATCGTGCTGATCGTCTGACTCGCCCTTTAGATTATTTAGCTTATTGCGTAATCGCTCTAAAACCATAACTACATCTATTATATACTATTTTTGCTTATGGTTGCTAGATTTTGCCAAATCATAGGGGCTTACAAGGATTAACTCAAAACCGCTTTAATCCGGCGAATTCCCGCCGAGCTGGACTCCTCCTTGGTGATTTTGAAGCGCTTACCGCCTTCAGCCAAGACACCCGTGTGTTCAACGTGCGGGCCGCCGCAAACTTCGAAACTAACGACGTTGTCGCCTTCGCCGATGGAATAGACTTTCACTTTATCACCGTAGCGCTCGCCAAAGGCGCCGATTGCACCCATTTTTAGCGCTTCGTCAGTCGGATAAATCTGGTAGCTAACCGGCAAATCAGCGTCAATCCAAGCATTAACTTGGTCTTCCACCGACTGTTTTTCCTCTGGTGTCAATTTATCGTGATTAAAATCAAAACGCAGGCGCTCAGCAGTAATGTTACTGCCGTGCTGCTGCAAATCCGGTGCCTTTAGAACCTTGCGCAGCGCCGCACCCAACAGGTGTGTCGCCGTATGATATTTCAGATGGATTGGATCGCGACCTTCCAAGCCGCCGCTAAATTGCCCCTTGCGCGCCGTCTTGGAGCGTTGGCGCTGCTCGGCCATTCGCGCATCAAATTCGGCGCGCCAATTATCAGAAAGCTTGATGCCTTGTTTATACGCCTCCTCGGTACTCAGCTCTACCGGAAAACCAAACGTATCATACAGCATAAACAACTCTTCGCCAGTCAAGCCGTCGTCGATATAATGCTGCATTTGCCTGAGACCTTTGCGTAGTGTCTGGCGGAAAGCTTTTTCCTCTTTGACCAACACAGCAATAATCTGCTCACGATTCTCTTTAACCTCTGGGAAATCCGCTTCATATAAGTCAGCAATTACCGGCACGACCTCCTCGAGGAAATTCTGCTCAATCCCCAGGTCAAAACTATAGCGAATCGCCCGGCGTAATAAGCGACGCATCACGTAGCCCTGCTCCTTGTTGCTCGGCACACAGCCATCGACCGCCAAAAATACCGCCGCTCTGAGATGATCGGCGATCACACGCATCGATGCGGTGTGCGTAGCGTATTCCTCACCGCTTAAACTCTCTAGCTTTTTAATAATTGGCTGTAGTAGGCTTATCTTAAAGACATCAGGACTGTCAATAGCCGCAGCAGCAATCCGCTCCAAGCCACCGCCGAAATCAACGTTCTTACGTTTCAGCGGTTCAAAGCTACCGTCGTCCAGCCGGCGATACTGCATAAACACTTGGTTACCAATCTCCATAAATCTACCGCTATCACTGGCTGGATGCGCCTGCCCAAAACTAGCATCGTGATGCTGCTCGCCAAAATCATAAAACACCTCGCTATCCGGCCCGCACGGATCGCCGATCGGCGTACTGTCAATACCGCCGCCGCGGCTCCACCAGTTCTCTTTATCGTTGTAAAAGAAAATCCGGCCGCCCTGCATACCCAGCTTGTCGCCATTTTCAGCGCTATCCAGCTCGACGATTTTAGCTTCAATGCCTTTTTTGGCAAAAACTTCCTGCCAAATTTGCGCTGCTTCATCGTCGCGCGGAATGTTGTTTTTCTCATCGCCGATAAAACAGCTAACGTAAATTTTATACGGATCCAACCCAACTATTTCTGTCAAAAATTCGAAAAACCACTCAATCTGCTGGCGCTTGAAATATTCGCCCATACTCCAATTGCCCAGCATCTCAAAGAACGTCGTGTGTCGATTATCGCCAACATCCTCAATATCCTGAGCCCGCAAACACGTCTGGCTATCAGCTAATTTAGTACCTTTCGGATGATCCTGACCCAGCAAGTAAGGCAGCAACGGCTGCATGCCCGAGCCGGTAAATAACGTCGTCGGGTCATTGTGCAATATCAGCGGCGCCCGCTCAATAATAGTGTGGCCGTTCCTTTGGCAAAATTCGAGATATTTCTGGCGGATTTCTTGTGTGCTCATAGAGGTAATTATAGCACGAAAACCAACTTGAATATACGAAGAAGTAACGTAAGTTAGAGGCTCAAATCACCAAGCCGCCACCTAGACACTCTTCACCGCGATAGATCACTGCCGACTGTCCAGGCGCTACAGCTCGTTCGGCAGACTCTAGATGTAGCGTGTCGGTACTATATATAGCGTTAATAAGCACCCCGCGGTGGCGCAATCGAACTTGTATTCGCGCACCTTCAGTCAAAGGTTGATTGATCCAGTGAATATCTGTCAGCTTAATCTCGGTTCGCCACATGTGTTCATCGTTGATATTACGGCTAACGTAAACTTCATTCTTGTCCATATTTTTACCAACCACATAATACGGCAACCCGCCGCCAACATCCAGACCATGTCTTTGACCAAGCGTATAAAAAATTGCACCGTCATGCCGGCCAAGCACCCGGCCCGATTCTTTGTCAATAATATCGCCCGGACGCGTCGTAATATACTGGCTAAGAAATTCGCGCATACCGACATTACCAACGAAGCACACACCCATAGATTCTTTTTTGCGAGCTGTCCATAGGCCGCGCTCCTTAGCGATTTGCCGCACTTCAGGTTTGGTCAGATTTCCTAATGGGAATATGGTTTTCGCTAATGCTTCAGACGTCACGCGATATAAAAAATAAGTTTGATCTTTGTTATCGTCGCGAGCACGAAGCAAGCGTGCAATATCTGCTAAACGTTCAACCCTCGCATAATGACCAGTTGCGATATAGTCCGCCCCCGCCGCCAGCGAAGTCTCTAAAAATAGTTTAAACTTAACTTCTTGATTGCACATGATATCTGGATTCGGCGTTCTACCAGCACGATATTCGTCAAACATGTAATCAACAACTTTTTGGCGATACTGTGTTTCGAAATCAAATACTTTAAAATCAATTCCTAATTGCACTGCCACCCGCTTGGCATCAGCCAGGTCCTCAGCCCATGGACACTGCATGCCGGGTAGATCTTGACTCCAGTTTTTCATATAGACGCCAGTAACATCATAATCTTGGTCAAGCAATAATGCTGCCGCGACGCTGCTATCGACGCCGCCACTCATACCAACATAAACACGCGGTCTGGTCATTCCGCTGCAACTCCCATAATCTTTACCAGCTCTTGCAACGCCAGCTGCCAGCCTATAACAGTTGTCCACCACATATTCGACCATTGATTATCTGTAGCTACTGGATGGCTACGCGTTAGTATATTTGGCGCCGCTTTAGTAAATTCAATTGAAACTCGCCGCGAGTGGTAAGCGCTTGTCACCAAAATTACCGATGATATCTGCTTTTGTTTGAGTAGTCTGACAGTTTGTTCGGCGTTCTCGGCAGTCGTTTCGCTGGTTTCCTCTATCAGAATATCACTAGCTGGTACGCCTGCAACGATAGCCTGTCTCTTCATTGCCCGAGCATTACTCGGGCCAGTTTTATCAGCTGCCGCACCAGAGAAAACTAATTTGTGCGCCCAGTTATTCTTATACAATCGCACCGCTTCAGCAGTACGAGCGCTGGTATCGCCGCCACTCACCGCTACGATCGCATCGGCTGCCGCGCACTGTTGGCGTGTCGCATCTGGAATATCGCTACAACCTTGCAAATCGTTCTTTGATAAAAACAAAGTAATGCCGATGATTATTGCAGCCGAAACAATGGCCAGCGTAACGATAGCTATTAAAAATCTTTTCAAGCTAACCTGGCCTTTTCTGTATTAATCGCAGCGATGATTTCTCGGGCAGCCGCCGTGCACGTTTCAGAATCCGATAAGCGACCCAGTGTCAGACGCAAACTGCCGTCCGCCGCCTCTGGCGCTAAGCCAATCGCTTCTAACACATACGAACGCGTCCCGGAATTCGCAGCACACGCACTGCCAGTCGCTACCAGCACCCCTTTTCGCTCTAGCATAAAAACTAACCGTTCGGCATCAATTCCGGGGAATGATATATGCAAATGACTTGCCAGGCGATGTTTTTGATCGCCAGAGACAATCGCCCACGGAAAAGCTTCTGTCAGCTGATTTTGCAGTTGATCGCGCAACTGGCGCAAGCGCTTATTCTCAGAATTACGATGTTGCTGCGCCAATTCTAGCGCTACTGCAAACCCAATAGTGCCCGCAACATTTTCGGTCCCGCTGCGCAAGCCTCGCTCTTGCCCGCCGCCGCGAACTAGCGGCTGCAAGCGTATCATCCGATTACACCAAAGCAAACCAACTTGTTTCGGGCCATAGATCTTACCAGCATTTAGTGTCAACGCATCAACGCCTAACCGAGCCACATTGATGTCAATTTGCCCAGCCCCTTGCGAAGCATCAGTGTGCAGATAGATCGGCGTCGGCTCACCTGCTTCAAACCGGCGGCGACGCTCAGTACGGACAACTTCAGCAATGTCGCGTAGCGGTTGAATGGTACCAAGTTCATGATTAGCGATAGCGATAGTTATTAGCTGCGTATCTGGCCTAATAGCTGCTTGAATATCGCGCGGCGCAATATTGCCTTTTTTAGACGGAGCCACCAGCGTTACATTATCATCAAGCGCTTTCAGTACTGCATCATGCTCAATGGCACTTGATACGATATGCCCGTCAATGCTATTTATCATCAAATTAATAGACTCGGTAGCGCCAGCCGTCACAACCAGCTCGCTAGCCTGTCCGCCAAGACAAACCGCCAAACAATGCTTAGCTTCGCTATAAGCGCGCTTGACTTCCACCGCTGGAGCATACGGCGCCGAAGGATTATAAAACATCTCAGAGAAATACGGCTGCATCGCCGTCAAAACGCGCTCGTCTAGAGGCGTGGCAGCAGCATGGTCGAGATAGATTATCGATGATTTCACGCTTTCTATTATACCAATTTTTCGCCGGTCTCAGGATCTCGCTTGTAAACTTGGCGGGCAACTTGCTCATAATACATTTGCGTAGCGATACTAAAATTACGCAATTCATCACCCTCGAGGTATGAATAACGCGGGCCAGGTTGAGTTTTCAAGATACCTCGATCGGTTACTTCATATTTGATCGTGTGGGTTTTAAGTTTGTGCTTGGCATCAATCCATTCCTCATGCCACATCCATGTTTTTTCGTCCAGGCAAAAGAATTCGCGGCGATGGCCCTTCGGGATCTCTCCAAAAAGCTCCGAGCCAATTTCACTTTCTAGTGCCAGTAGTTCGCGCTCGCTCAGTTTTTTAAGCGGACGTTTTTTGCGGAGTTTCGGCAAACCAAGCGATAAATCATCGCCGACAAGCATTGTGATAGTTTTTTTGAGTACGCTTTTTACCATAATTCAAGTTGCGCTTTTACGTTTAAATTCCTCAAGATACTTCGCATAACCCGCTTCATAACCCGAGCGAAGGTTTACCACCCCTTGACTCGCCCGAGCAATAATCTCCTCGGGAGTAAGATGCTCGTTCTCTAGCTGTTCGTCTAGCGATTTAATATAATCAATTGCCGATGAATCGATAGCCTGATCGGGCTTTGCTGGTTCGGCCTGTCGGCGAGCCAGTTCGCCTAATCGTTGCAATTCAGGGTTACTAGCATAAGTATTATTCTCATAACTAAAACTACCGACATTTTCTGCCGGTATTTTATTAAACTTACTCCTGTACTTCAAATCTTCATTCATAGGCTTACCCCAAAAACTTGCCGCGCGTTGCGAGTAGTTACGCTAGCGGCCTCTTCTATAGCAAGGTCACGAGCGCGCGCATGATATTCTGCTACCTGCCTCACATACGCTGGTATATTCACTTTACCACGAAATGGCACTGGCGTCAAGAAAGGTGCGTCAGTTTCAAAAACTAAGCGTTCAAGCGGAATTTGGTTAAACATTTTCTGTTGATTTTTATTTTTAGTAAAAGTACTTATGCCGTTAACACCAACATATAAACCACGATCCAGTCCATGCTGCAAATTTTCCTCAGAGTCGGTAAAGCTATGCAAAATGCCGCGCAAACCTTTGAATTCATCGAAAATCGGCCAAAAATCCGCCCAGACTGCGCCAGCAGCAGCTTTTTCGTCGCGTACATGAAAACTAATCGGCAGGTTAAAATCTCGCGCTACCTCAAGCTGCCGCCGCAAAACGCTCTGTTGTATGTCACGCGGACTATTATCATAAAAATAATCCAAACCAATTTCACCAATACCGACGATTTCATCGCGATTGCCTGCTACCAATTGGCGCAATTCCTCGACGTTATTTGTCGCTGCGTCGTGCGGGTGAATGCCGACAACCGGCCAAGCAAAATCATGCATCCTAGCAAACTCTAGAGTCTGACGCGAGCTGCGCAAATCTGTACCGGCACAAATCATCGCTACGCCATTCTTCACCGATTCCTGGTAAGCCTTCTCGCGCGCCGAAGCGTCATAGAACTCGCTATCATGAATATGACAATGCGTATCAACTAAGCGAAGCAACGAATTCATTTGGCTTATTTCTTTTTACTAGATGCCGTTTGCGGATCGGGCGTATGAATATAGATTTTTGGGAAAAGTGGTGCTGCTTTCTCGGGCACAACTCCTGCCGAGAACATCTTGTGAATAGTACTAGCGGTCACTGGCATAAACGGAGTTAGCAAATCAGCAATTTCCTCAAGCGCACCAACAGCATAAGATAAAATTTCCGATAAATGCTCGGCGGCATCAGTGTCTTTTTGGCGCTTCTTGGCAACTTCCCACGGTTTAACGTCATCAATATATTGATTAAGTGCTCGCACCTGTTGCCATGCTTCATCTATTGCTCGATCAAAATCAAGCGCTTCCATCGCCTGGCGGTATGGCCCCATATCGTGTCCTGGGCGAGGAATCTCGCCAATTACACCCGACTGATAACGCTGAATCATAGCAATAACCCGCTGCACTAAATTACCGAGATCATTACCCAGCTCTCCATTATAAGCCTTCTCAAACTTCTCCCAGGTGAAGTCGCCGTCATCCTTGGTTGGAATATGCCGCGAAAAGTAATAGCGAAAAGCGTCAACGCCGTAATCCTTAATAATCTCCATCGGATCGACGACATTACCAACAGTTTTGCTCATCTTAGCACCGCCCACATTAACGAAACCGTGCACTAACAACGTCTTCGGCAGCGGTAGACCAACCCCTAATAGCATCACTGGCCAAATACCGGCATGAAAACGCAGGATATCCTTGCCAATCACTTGCACGTCAGCTGGCCAAAAATCTTTCCACTCCGGCTGATCCGGGTAACCTAGCACCGTGATGTAATTAGCTAAGGCGTCCAACCAGACATACATCACCTGGCTGTCGTCTCCTGGTACCGGTACTCCCCAGGTCAGGCTCTTGCGCGGCCGGCTAATTGATACATCATGCAAGCCGTCTTTCATTAATTCCAGAAACTCTTTCTTACGAAACTCTGGTACAATTTTCATTCGGCCCGACTCGATTGCTTGGCGAACTTTATCGGTATAAGCGCTCGCTTTCAAATAATAGTTCTCTTCGCTAACTTGTTGATAAGGCGTTTGGTGGTCAGGACAAACCCCGCCAGTTTCTTGAACTTCTTTATCAGTAAAGAAAGCTTCATGACCCATACAGTACCAGCCGTTGTAAGTACTTTTATAAATCAGCCCCGCTTGGTCCAACTGTTTCCAAATATAGCGCACCGCCCCCATATGATGTGAATCAGACGTACGGACAAAATCAGTATATTCGGCGTGTTCAGCATCCATCAGTATCTTGAAATTTTGATGAGTTTGATCGACATATGCTTGCGGCGTCAGATTTTGTTCGGCAGCCTTGGTGGCGATTTTATTACCATGCTCATCAGTGCCAACCTGAAAGCGCACTTTTTTGCCTTTCTGCTGCTGGTAGCGCGACCAGATATCTGCAAGCAAATAGTCTAGCGCATTACCGATATGCGGCTTGCCATTGACATATGGAATCGCCGTTGTGATATAAAGATTCTTTCCCATTGCTTCTAAGTATATCAGAGGCGACAGAAGTTTACTAGCACATTATCACCCCGCAATACAAACCTGACCAGCAACAACCGAGCCTACATCTTGAACCAATTTTCGTCTTTGATATTTCCTGGTTCGACACTAATTTTCTGGAAATAGTAGAGAAGCCATCTTTTCACTTTCCCTACCCATATTACGGACGTTTCGCTTACTTTTTGAACAAAACAATACCAGAAGCTACAAAGATAGACGCCGCCAAGACAAACAGCGCTGTATTTGAGCCCGTTTCAGCCAGTCTGGTACCAGGCGATTTTGGCAACTCCGGAGACAGCGTAGAGGCAGGCGCAGGATTCTTCGTCCACTTTGCATACAAGATCAAGTCATTATCTGGCATCGTATCGTTCGCAAAGTCCCAAGCCGTCGTAAAAGCAGTATCTGTGTACCAGCCGGCAAAAGTGTAGCCAGAGCGGGTCGGGGCGACCGGCGGTCTGAAAGGATACGTATAGCCTACCATCTTATTTGGAACGGCAGAACCGGATTGCGAATCAAATGTTACTTTATGTTTTGTACACAGCCTGCCATCACTAGTGATTACCCAGCCGTGTCCGCCGTCGACAACAGGCTTCAAGATGTTAGCCCGCGCCGAAGCGGCTGCACAAAATTTCAAACCGGCCGCTCCAAGCGACATTGGCGATTTTAGATTTTGCGCATTCCAAGCAATTAGCATAGCATCGTAATTCTGGCGCGAAATCGCTGTATGATCAAGCGCGGCCGCCGCACCAGACAACGGTTTTCCCGGCAAAATAACCAACGAATCCAAGCGCCAAGCAGCTAGCGATTGATTGAATGAAGTCGCATCACTTAAAAAACGAACAAGAAACTGCACTTTCTTCATATTCCACGAGCCAATCGGCTGGTTGAACGAAGTTGCTTTTCGGAACATGTCGTTTGCGATTACAAAACTCGACGTATCCCAATTCGTAATAGAATCGCTACCTCCGTTATTAAAAGCGCTGGCGCCATTAAACATACCAGCAGTATCGGTCACCTTTGAAACATCCCAAGAACCTACATTTTGGTTAAATTGGTTTGCATTTTGAAAGACGCCCGACATTTTGGTAATAGTTGACGTATTCCAATTCCAATTAGCAGACTCGCCTTTCAGTGATTTATTTCCAACAAACATCCATGATAAGTCAGTGGCTTGGCTTAAATCTGGCGTATCAGTTGCCTTGACATCCATATTCTCCGCGCCAGCAAAGGCAGAACGCATATTCTTCCACATGTTCGTACCCCATTGATCAATCGAAAGCAGTTTTAGCCTATCACCCCTACCATTCACGATAAACCATGGAAAGGCGCCGCCAATGCGTATAGTGTAGATTCCCGGCGTAGCGTAATTACAAGTATAAGAGGCAGTCTGCCCATATACCTCAGTTACACCGTCATTATTGCAGTCAACAGTATAATTGTATCCTGAACCGCTTGTCGGAATAACAAACTGAGTGTTTGGCGACCCCGGCTTTCTGGTATCGATAGTAAATACGAAGTCCGTGTTGTTGATAGCGTCAGCTGCGGCTTTTGGCGAATAGAGTGTTGGCGCAACAAGTACCGACAAGACACCGAACGCAGCAGCCAACGTTTTTAATGGCAATTTGAGCTTCTGTATTTTTGTTGTTTTATCGTGCCTGCTCACTGGTTATTAGTATACTTATGCTTTAGATTTTTAGCAATGGGTTTTACGACGAGATTATTTGACAATAGAAAAATTATATACTATAACAATATTTATGAGAAGGTCGCCCAACTACGCAGCCGAAAGGATTCCTTGTACTATATTCTCGGGAAATAACAGAGAACCTACTTCTGGGGTAATCGACAGAACTCCTAGCAGAGAGCGAGCAAGGCTCATGGAGAGGATCAAACAACATTTCATACCAAGCGCTCTAGGGGATATGGCGATGACTTTGGTTGAATTTGGCAATGGCCCGTCCGGTAATACTATCGTCTACGGAACTGGGTTCATGGGAAATCCTACAGCGACAGCAGCACGGCTAGAGATGACCGAAATAGCCTATGCCTGGCGCGACGAAGAAGGAAATCCAGCTTCAGTCTTGACGCTGCCAACCAGTTCTATGAAAAAGAGCGTTGCTCATAAAATTTTAGAAACGGGCAGTTTCTCACCCTTAGCAGAAGAAATAGCGCCAGAGCTAAATAGATACCTAACTTGTTATAGCGACCGGGTAGGTATAGTTGGACATTCGTTTGGCAGTAGGCTTGCAGCGGCTACACCTGGCGTTCTTGATAATCCTGAAACTGTCAAATATATTTCCATAGATGATGCGCCAAGCTGGCAAAAACCGCTAGGCGCATTTATTGCAGCAGCGCAATTGGCAGAAACAATTGACCTATCAAGATATATCAAATATTCACTCGATTCCGAAGCTCAGAAAGCTTGGCGAAAAAACGACGGAGAAAAAATGCCAGCCGTGCCGCTGCTAGTTCAGCTGAGAGATGTTATAGCAATGTCGCGCGGTGATTTTGCTGAAGATCTCAAAAAATCACTCAATAAGCTGCAGCCTGGCACGCCCGTCACCCTTTTTGCGCCGGAATTAAGCCGCATGAATGATAACAGCTCAAAAAATATACGCAAGCTTATAACGTCGCTTAGCCAGGAATTCCCTGGTTTAGATATTCGCGGCGTACTAGTCGAAGATAGCACACACAACGTATCCGTAGCCAGTCCGGCATACTTTGGGCAGATGATAAAATTATCAAGAAGTAATCTACAGCCCTGACAGCACTAAACAACTATCAAGATTATTTAATGTTGCCACTTACAAGCTAGCTTCGTTTAATCAGCTTAATCGCGATAGAACCAACCGCTATAAATGCAACTGCTGCAGAGAAAAATATTCCCGCATCCACACCAGTCTCGGCTAGCTTGGTCGATGAGCTTGAATTGTTTTCCGAAGCACCACTGCTTGTTGCAACAGACTTAGGATTCTCGATCCACTTTGCATATAAAGTCAAATTACTGTCTGGCATGGTATCGATAGCAAAGTTCCAGGCTCTTGCAAAAGTGTTATCCGTATACCACCCAGCAAAGGTGCAACCCTGACGAGTCGGCACAGCTGGCACGGTAATTTTATCAGTAAAAGCAACTTCTTGGTTGGCAATTGCCATTCCGCCCTGGGTATCAAAAACTACAGTATACTTCGGGCACTCCTTTGCATCGCCATTGATGGTCCAGCCATGCCCGCCGTCGGCGACTGGCTTGATTAGATTTTTTCTAGCCGCATCAGCAGTGCAATATTTCAACCCGGCGGCCCCTAGTATAAGCGGCGAGTTAGTTGATTGAATATTCCAAGATATCAAAGTAGCATCATAATTTTTCATAGACAAGCCGCTATTATCCAACATTCTAGGAGCACCAGACCAATAGCTGTTGGGCAAACCAGTTGTCGAAACTAACGAATCTAGCCGCCAGCCCGCCAAAGATTGATTAAAAGCGCGAGCACCGTTAAACATTTCACTCATCAACTCGGCTTTCGAAACATCCCACGACCCTATCGGCTGATTAAACTTAACTGCATTCTGGAACATTGCATTCATTGCAGTCGTTTTGCCAGTGTTCCAGTTTTTAATTGAATCGCTGCCGCCATTATTAAATGCTGTTGCATTATTAAATAAACCGCCAGCAAAAACAACGTTAGACACATCCCACGACCCGATGTTTTGATTGAAATTTTCAGTATCGCTAAACACTCCACCCATATTAGTGATGGTCGAGGTGTCCCAATTCCAGTTAGCGTTCTCACCCTTGAGAGAAGTGTTGCCTCTAAAGACAGAGTATATCGAGTCAGTCTGCGACAAATCCGGAGTGTCGGTTGCTTTTACGTCCATATTTGCAGCACCGTAAAATGAAGCCACCAACGATCTCCATTTATTCTTCCCCCACTGATCAATAGAAATCATCTTCAGTTTATCGCCGCCGTTATTGAGATAAAACTCTGGAAACACACCTCCGATACGAATCGTATACACACCAGGTGTAGCGTAACTACAAGTATAAGATCCGGTCTGAGCGGTTGCTTCGACCGTACCATCATTATTACAATCAATAGTATAATTATATCCGCCTCCTCTTATCGGAATGACGAACTGAGTATCTGGCGACCCAGGCTTGCGCGTGTCTACAGTAAACACAAAATCTGTGTCATTGATGGCGTCGGCGGCAGCTTTTGGTGAGTAAAACATCGTACCAGAAAACGCTGCTAGCACACCTATTGTCACGGCTAACGCCTTGATGGCCAATCCAAATTCCAGCCTTTTTGTTTTCCAGCATCTATTCATTTGGTACCATTATACTTATACTTTATTTTTTTAGCAATATACTAATGCTAATAAAGATAACACACAACTTTGCCATGACGTTTTGGAGCTTATTTAGTAGATTTTATCTCTGCTAGCACTGCGAATCTTCCCCCTGTATCACCAGCTGAATGTGAGAAATAATTTGGATCATCCGCCGTATCAATTGGCGAAATGACAATATTATTAGCCGGAACGCCCGCCTGTATAGCCAACGAACGATTAAATCCTTGCATGTCCAGATAAATTCCGTCAGCCGTTTGACGGCAGAAATTGCGCCAATTCGTATCATTTGTATGATCAAAATAATCCATACGATAATTTTTCTGAGTGATGCTCGGCGACATCCAAATTTGTAAATCTTTTGCCTGGCTGCCGCGCTCGACAAAATGCTGAACTGCCCGAGACGTTAACTGCACAACCGTCGAATGCCGACCCAAATGCGCCAGCATCAACGCCCGACGTTTTGGATCATAGATGACGGTGGCGATACAGTCCGCCACTGGCAGGAACAATCCTACACCAGCCATTTCGGTATATAGCGCGTCAGCAAAAATCCCTTCGTTGTTATATTTAACCGTGTCAGTTTCAGTGACTTCGGCAATATTATCAAAAGTTTGTGCTTGGTTGTATGAAATCACGTGATAAACAACGTCGTCATACTTAACACCAATTTGATCACAAAACCGCCGCCGATTATTCACTATCTCAGCTACGTGGCGACCGCGAATACGATTGAGCATGGTGCCGTCGTCTTTCGACGAGACCGCAACCAATAGATCAGATGGAAAACACGTCGGCTGATCTGCCACAATCATCGCGCCCGCCATTCTTTGAGCAGCCGCCGCCAATCATCAATCGCCAAATCTTCAGCACGAGCATCAGGTGAAATGTTAGCCGTTTTTAGCAGCTGTTCGGCGACATCTTTGCTAATATTCAGTCCACCGCTCAAGCTAGAACGCAGTTTTTTACGCTTGGCGGAAAAACCGGCTTTGACGACACGGAAAAAATCTTTATGGTCCTCAGGGGTAACCAATGGTTCGGTGCGAGTTCTCAATACCACCACCTGCGAATCAACTTTTGGCGGCGGCGTGAAAAATTGCCGTGGCACTTCAATGTCTAGTTCTACCTGGGCAAATAGCTGCACACCAACCGCTAAAATACTCATCTCACCAGGCCCCGCTGCGATGCGCTCAGCCACTTCTTTTTGCACCAGCAACACCGCCAAACTCGGCTTATTTTCTGCCGTCATTAGTTTCTCGATAATTTTGCTAGTAATGTAGTACGGTACGTTGGCAACTACCTTATATCCCTTCGGTAACTGATTCAAATCAAATTGCAAAATATCTTCATTGATCACGTCCAGGTTTTTGCCAGGAAATTGCCCTGGCAACTTGCGCGCCAAATCCCCATCAAACTCCACCGCCACTACGCGCTGAGCTCGCGCTAACAACCGGCTGGTCAAGGTGCCAAGCCCTGGCCCAATTTCCAAGACCACATCGCCCCTACCAAGTTCCGCCACCTCGGCAATCTCCGCCAAAATCTCTGGGTCGCGCAGCCAATGTTGGCCTAACTCTTTTTTCGGCCCACGCGCTGACGCCATCTAACGCCCGTCCCCGTTCGTCCAATCAGTCGCCAAGTCAAACCCATACGGATGCCGGGCTGCAAAGCCGCCGGTATCATACACCTTACCAGGACCAATGCTGGTTTCCACCACCGAGCAGCGCGGATAATTACCATAATTTGCCGCCACTAAAATATAGCCGTCCTTGTCCACCTTAGCGCCGTCCGCCCGCACCGTGTAGCCACCGCCACCGCAGGCGTTAGCAACAATATTCATCGGTAAATCATAATAGGTTTCGCGGTGCGCCACGCCTTTGGAATCAGTAAATATCTGCGCGCCCTTGCCTTTGGTTAACGGATTTTTAGGCTTGGTGCCGATCACTTCGATTTGCTTTTTAGGCTGCTTGATAATTTCGCTAGAAATTTGCTGACGGCTAATTTCATCACCATCGCGCGCTTCAACTTTATAAGTCAATTTGCGCAGCCCTTTAGCTCCCGCCTGCTTTACCTGGCGACAACCAAGAGGCTGGCTGTCGTCGCGTATTTGCTCAACCGGGAAATCAATTTCTTCCTCGGCGGTCACAGTACGCCGAGTTGCCCGCGTAATCCTCATTAGCAAGCTCAACCCATCCAAAGCGACATCCTCTGGCGGCGTAAATCGAACTTTATCCTCGCGATACAAAACAATCCCCGCAGCTTGCGCAATCTGTGTTGGCGTCTGCGCTGCCGTATTGACTCGCATGCGGCGAGCACCTTCGACGATCGTTATCGTCCGCGCCCGATAAATATTTATTTTGAAGCCATTGTTGGTAATCGGTGTATCCAGACCCGGTTCGACAATATCATGCTGTTTATCCAATCTTGCGTCGAATTCTTCTAGCGCTTTCTGCACTGTCGATGCCTTAGTGATTATCGATTGCTCCCGGCCACCGTCGTAAATGGTGATTATATGACTAGATGGTTGTGCTTTAATCGCAGCTGAACTATCTGCCGCCGCGGTATTCGCAAAAAACGATAACATACCAGTACTAGAGATTGCCAAGACCGCACCAAAAACACAACAGCAAATACGTTGATAATATCGATTTAAGCTCATTTTATTCAAAATCACCCACTGTATCTCTTATATTATAACAAATTATGCGTCGAATGTCAATCAGTAACGTCGCAGACAATCAATAACTACCGATATATATCCTGTAATCCCATTTTAATTTTACAAGACGGCCAAGGTTGCCAACCTCTCCTCTTATAAGTCTCCCATGCTTTCTGATCTTGGACATCAGCCGGAGCTTGAGCAGGATTGTTGTAGCCTCCGAAATTACCCCATGTACTCTTATCAAATTGATACGCACCATAATAACCGTTACCTGTATCTGATGTATAACTACCCTCGCAGCTACGCAAACGCGCCAAAGCTTCAGCGAAACTGCCATTAAACGTAGCTGAAGTTTTAGCACCAATAATTTCTACTTGCTTAACTGGCTGCTGAATAATGTTACTATTGATCTCGCGGCGTGATACTTCAACGCCGTTTTGGACGTTAATCTCATACGTAACTGTACGCTTGCCGTTAACCCCTTTGGTTTGAATTTCTTTGTATCCTTTATCGCGATTAACATCCTTGATCTGTTCAGTCTCAAACTGTATATCTTCGTCAACGGTAACTGTCTGTGTGCCGTTACGATACAGGCGAACATTCATGCCTCTAGCTATTTTTGTATCTTTATTCGGAACAATGACGTCATTGGCAGACATTTTGATGTGCTTTTCGGCTAGCATTTCGCCGATGGTTTGAGCTTGCGTGTAAGAAGTGGCCTTTTTACCGTAAAAATCAAAGTTGAACGGCGTTGCTCGTTTAATAGAAAGTACTTCTGCTGCGCTATCGCGCATTGGACTATTGGACTGCGACAAGGTTAGAATATCTTCATCGCGTACAACGATGCCAGCTTGTTTAGCTATCTGCTTTCCAGTACGATACGATGTAATAATTTTAGTGAACTGAGAGCCATCCTTGACAACCACCGTTCGGGCTCGATAAATATTAACGTTATATGAATTTGCTACCAAGCGCTCATCAATATTTGGCTCGGTCCGATCGTTACGATCTAGTTTGATAGCTGCCTCAGCGAGAGCTTCGCGCAAGGTCTGTTTTTTGGTAATAAATCCTTTGCTTTGACCGTCATCATGAACGGTAATAATATGTTCGCCAACAGCTAGGCTACGCTCGTCAGCCCGCGCTTTTGGCATAATTGCCGTATAAACAGACAATCCAGCCAAAGCTAATAGCATAGAGCCGGTAATCAGCCAACGTAATTTCATTCTCGCAATATTTTTCATACGTAGGCGCGCAAACTAGCGCGTAGTCATAATTATAGCAAAAGATTGGTTATTTTGCTACAGCTTCTCGAGGTGGGCGTATTCAACATTGAGCTTTTTGACAGCACCGTTATCGAACTTCACGCTAACTGCTAAGCCGTCAATGTCAATGATCTCGCCATCGCCAAATTGCAGCGAGCGCACTCGATCGCCAATATCATAGTTCATCACCGGCTCGTCAAAATCATTATAAGCTGGACTCGAATTAATAGCGTTAGATTCAACCGAGAACAATCCCATACCCATATCGTCGAGAAAACGCGACGGCTGATTGTACGATCGCAAGCCGAATTGCGCACGGCTCTGCGCGTACAACAGATATAACTCTTCACGCGCCCGCGTCATACCCACGTAGCACAAGCGTCGCTCCTCCTCGAGATTGCGCGGACCCTCTTCAAGCGCTCGCTCGCTCGGAAACAAGCCATCCTCCATACCGACCATGAAAACCACCGGAAATTCCAGTCCTTTAGCGGCATGCAAGGTCATTAATGTGACCTTTTCACCATCACTTTGCTGATCGACGCTGCTCATTAGTGCTGCCTCTTCGAGAAAGTCTGGCAACGTCGCGAAAGATTTAGCGTCCGCTATGAGTACGCTCAAATTATCATCACGCTCTTCAGCCTGCGGCGTTCCATCCATGACATAATCTCGATAAGCAATCTTTTCAATTAGCTTTTCAATAATATCGCTTGGGCTAGTATCAGAAAGAATAAGCGCCTGCAATTCGCGTAGAATCTCGCCCAGACGCAATAATGATTTTTTGGCGCGCGGCGTCAAAACGCTAGTTTGCTCGACATTTATCAGCGAAGCGATAATATCCATATTGTTGTCGTTTTGCCATCGTAAAAATTTCTCTAGACTAGTCGCGCCGATACCGCGCGCTGGCACATTCGCAATTCGACTAAAGCTCATCCGGTCGTTCGGTTGATATAATAAACGCAAATAGGCGATAATATCCTTGATTTCCTTGCGATCATAAAAGCGCACGCCGCCAACCAATTGATATGGAATTCTTTGCTGCATGAAGGCACGTTCAAAAGCAAAACTCTGCGCATTAGTACGATACAATACTGCAAAATCACCGTAGCGGCGAGCACCAATCGAGGTTTGAGCCGCAATACGACTTGCCACCACGTAAGCCTCCTCGGACTCATCGCGTACCGCCTGAACTTGTACTGGCGCACCATTGCCAGCCGCTGTCCAGAGATTTTTGTCAGTCCGCTCAACATTCTTGGCAATAACCTTTTGCGCCGCCTCTAGGATAGCACCTGTTGAACGATAGTTTTGTTCCAGTTTGATTACCTTTGCGCCAGGAAAGTCCCGTTCAAAATTAAGAATATTTTTGAAATCCGCCCCGCGCCAGCTATAGATTGACTGCCAATCGTCACCGACCACACAAATATTACGTGTATCGTTGACTAAGTACTTAACGATAGCATACTGCGCAGCGTTAGTGTCTTGGTATTCGTCAATGAGAATATGCTTGAAGTACTGGCGATACTTTTGGCGAATTTCACTGGCATCGCGCAGCAAACGCACCGTCTCGATTAACAAGTCATCGAAATCTAGCGCGCCAGCCTCGCTGCGTAGTTGCTCGTATCTATCATAAATCTTAGCGATGTGCTGCTGATTCGGATATTGCGCAGCTGCCGCGTAATCATCTGGCGTGAGTAAATCATTTTTAGCGTTAGAAATTGCCGCGCTAACTGAACGTGGTTTGAGTTTATCAGGAGCAATTGACAGTTGCTTCATCGCCTGCTTGATCAATCCTTGACGGTCGGCTTCATCATAAATAATAAAATTCGACGGCACGCCAATCGCCGGCCCGTCGCGCCGCAAAATTCGCACGCAAATCCCGTGAAATGTACCCATCCACGGCATGAATTGCCGCGTATTAGGCTGATCGATCAAAGCCGCCAAGCGCTCGCGCATCTCGCGAGCTGCTTTATTAGTAAATGTTACTGCCAAAATTTCGTTCGGCCAGACTCTTTCGTGTGTCAATAAATAAGCTATGCGGTGGGTTAAAGTTTTGGTTTTACCACTGCCAGCACCCGCCAAAACCAATAACGGACCGTCTGTATAAGCGACAGCTGCTTTCTGCGCGTCATTAAGACCATCAAGTATATCCATCATTAGTTATTATATCGCGTTAGTAGCGAGTCAGGAAGAAATACCCAGCGCCAGCTAGTGCGCCCAAGGCCAAGAACACTATAATCACCAAAAACCACTTTAAGCCTGAATGGCGCGACTGCTTATGTTTCTTGTCGTCTTTGAATTCAGTGTAATACTCAGAAGTGTCATAAATAGCGCCTGACTCAATTTCGTCGATGGTTTGCTCGCGGGGCGGATCTGGTTCTGTAGTAGCGGACTGTACAGGCGAATCTACCGTCTGATTTGTCAGAGTTTCAGCTAGTTGCTCGGGTTGCTCGCTCGCATTTTCTACATTAGCAACAGGAGCTTCGGCAGCAGGAGGGTTAAGAGTTTTTTCAACAGGCTTTGGCTTGCCGCCAATTGGCATAAACCGATGTTTTTTAGGGGCTGGCGCGTCTTGTATTCTAGCGTCATCTTCATCGTTTTCGGCTGAAGCGTCCTCAATTGATTGAATGTCGTTAGCTCGCGATTCTGCTTGCGAAAAGCCAATCTCGTTACTAGCATCTTGCGCGTCTTTCTGTAGCGACTCAACAAGCTCGGCAGACGGTGCAATATCCCTACCGTGCGTACCGCCGATAGAATACGATCTTTTTTCGTTTTTGCTGTCGTCTGCCTCATCATAATCATTTTTGTCTTCAAAACCAGGATTAGACTGTGAAGCTTGAGGCAATGCGCTGCTACCGTGAAAAACTCGCGATTCAGACGATTGCAGTTCGCTAGAAACGTTATTTGTATTTGCTGCTACATTTTCGTTAGAACTAAACTGAGTAGAATTAGCAGCAAGACGCTGAGTGCTTCGCTGGCCAGTTGATCCTAGATGTTGAGACGAGCCGCCAGAAATATTAGATGACACATTACTTAACGACTGTGCTGGCATTGTAGAATAATTAACTTTGCTGGCGGGGTGTTTGTTGACACCTGGCTGCGAACTAACTATGTCCATGAAACGGCCGCGACTCTTAGTCTTCATTTTTTTTGGTAACCCTGATCGGACTGGCACAGCTCCGCCAATTGCCGCTACCTGCGGCGGTATTGCGGCTTGTGGCAATGGCTGGGGAGCTGGCGATGGTACTGAACTATTTAGAGCCGAATTTTGAACAACAGTAGAAGCCTGAGAGGCGACCGACACACCAGTCGAAGCTGAAGCACCATTTGTTGGCAAAGTCTGAATCTGAGCGGTAGACATCCCAACAGCTGGCTGTACTGGAACTGCAGCCGAAACCGGTACGCTAGCTGTTGATAAAGATGAGCTCGGTTGTTTAGCTACGCCAATCGTTGCGGCTGCTGGCGAGGGCGAAGCCGTCATATTCGCAACTGGACCAGGACCAGGAGCTAATTTATTAGGCTCAACTGAAACTGGCGCAGCATTAGAGGAAGGACTTGAAGGCGTAGAGACAGCTGGCGGTGTTGGTGTCTCAGTATGTTGGTCGTCCTCTTTTAATAATCCGCTCTTGGACATAGCCTCGGTAATTGAACGATCTAGCTCGTCGAAGTCGAACTCTGTCATGGCTATTTACCCCTCTTTACTGGTAAGGATGGCATATCTTCACATTTTTTGATAATGCCAGCAAAAGCATAGACATCCAAACTTGATTCACCGATAAGCAAACCATTTACACCAGCTGTTTGCAAATACGACATAGCGTTATCAAGATTAACGCTACCGCCGTAAAGTACGCGGACATTCTCGGCAGCAACTTTACCGAAAAGATGCTCAATTTGCCGACGAATATATTTAACGGCGCGTTCAACATCGCGCGGTGAAGCGAATTTACCAGTACCGATTGACCACACTGGCTCATAAGCTATAACAATCTGGCCAACCTCAACGCTCGTGATATTAGCTAGTCCTCCCACCAACTGATCGCGAATTACATCAGACGTTTCCTTGTTGGCTCGTTCTTGCGCTGTTTCACCAATACACAATACAGGCGTAATATTATTACGCACTGCCGCCTGCACTTTGCTGCGAATATCTTTACTGCGCTCAGCAAAGATATGCCGGCGCTCGCTGTGGCCAATTATGCCATATTGTACGATACCGCGCAGCTGCGACGCTGATACTTCACCAGTGTAAGCACCGCTGTCGCGCCAATAAAAGTTCTGCACTGCCAGGTTAAAGTGATGATGTTGCACCTGCATATTAAGCGGCTGGAGCGCTAACATGGTCGGTGCCAACACTACCTCAGTATTTTTGAGCTTGCCAACCAGCTTGTCGAGTTTATGAACGTACAAACTCGCCTCATTGACAGTGAGGTTCATTTTCCAGTTTGCAATAATAAGTTTCTTGCCCACGTTTTATACTTGCTTATGTTTACCCTTGCGTCTAGTTTACTACAGTTATTAACGCTCGTCTAGTTTTTTGCATGAAAACACCCCGCCAAAAGCGAGGTGTCTCTTAAACTTTACTGCTTTTACTCAACAACACGCACACGCAGTGTGTCGGTACCGCCGGCTACACCCGACTGGCGGCCGCTGACAACAACCGCGGTCAATTTGTCATCGCGCCCGAAAGTACCCCAATCAAGCAATTCTTTGGCTAATTTTGTACCAACATGCTCGCCCTCTTTACGCACATATGAGCGGGTAGCGTATGACAAAGCTAACTGTTGAGCCACACGTTTATTCGGTGTTACCGCAGCGATTGGCAACTCTGGACGGCAAGCTGCAATCCGCGCAGCCGTCGCGCCAGATTTAGTTTCGGCGATAATCACATCGGCGTCTACTTGGTTAGCTACTACTACCGCAGCATTAGCAATCGCATTACGGCGGCGGTTTTTCTCGCCATATTCAATCGGCATGTCATTCATCGGCCAGCGCGACTGCGTGTAGCGCACCGTCTTGGCCATCATTTTGACTGCCTCGACAGGATAACTACCATTAGCTGTTTCATCAGAAAGCATCACCACATCAGCACCAAGGATTACTGCTGTTGCTACATCGCTAACTTCAGCGCGAGTCGGCTCTGGATTATCGACCATACTGGCTAACATTTGCGTTGCCACTATCGACAGCTTACCGTACTTGCGGCACAAGCGAATTGCTTCGCGCTCAACAATCGGTACAATCTCGGGGCTAGTCTCGACCGCTAAGTCGCCGCGCGCGATCATCACGCCGTCAGCAGCCTTGACTATTTCTTTGAGCGACTCCATCTCGATGGCTGCTTTGGTCTCAACTTTCGCAATAATCTGCGCTGTCGAACCGTGGCTTAGCATAATCTGCCGCAAGTTATTGATATCGTCTGCGCTCTGAATAAAACTGAGGGCTACAAAATCAATATCTTTATCGGCGCCAAACTCTACGTCAGCCAAATCTTTTGGCGTTAAAATATCGCCGCCAAAGTCGGTGTCTGGCAGATTCAAGCCTTTACGGCTCATCAAAAATCCATCGTTCAGAATACGAATCTTGATTGCTGTATCGCTAACCCGCTCAATCATCTCGCTGCGAATCTTGCCGTCGAACAAGTAAACTGGCTCGCCAACCTTGACTTTGTTAGCTAAATTGTATTGAATCGGCAAATTCGTACTGCCATCGTGTTCTTGAATTGCATGATCGAGAACGATCTCGTCGCCAGCTTTAACGTCTAAGTGATTGTCCTTTAGAACGCCGAGACGAATTTTTGGTCCTTGTAAATCTTGCAAGATTGCTACCGTTCGGCCAACTTCGGCGCTAGCATCACGAATCCACTTGATCTGATCGAGCCGTTCTTCGTACGATCCATGGCTAAAGTTCAAACGAAAGCCATTTGCGCCAGCTTCAATTAATTGTTTGATTTTCTCTGGTGAATTTGTAGCTGGCCCCAGAGTCGCCAGTATCTTAGTCCTTTTAAATGTATTACTCATAGATAGCTATTATACTCTAATGTGTTACACAAAAATAGTACGCCCAGACTAGGACGTACTTGACAAGCGCAAATTTATATTATATGGTGACCTTACCGGGAATCGAACCCGGATTGCCAGGATGAAAACCTGGTGTCCTAACCGTTAGACGATAAGGCCGCACTTACAGATATCTTAACAGATTGGCCTTATTTGCGCAATAAACAATTACTAATACCGCGGTGGCAGCTCGGTTGTGGTGTCGGTTGAAATAGAGCTGTTTGCGTTAGCTCTATTATAGGCCCACAAGTACGTATCCATCCGCGCGTTAATAATCTCCGCTGGCGTGGTATAACCATTCTCATTGCCAGCCGAACCGTCAGCTCCGTGAGTACGGCGCAGCTGCAAAACACGTGCCGACACTACCCCATTAATCTGTAACGGCTTGTCACAAACCGTCGATTTCAATCCGCTAGTATAATCAGATCGGATCAATGCTGATCGAACACCACTCTCGTCAACTTCGCAGGTAGAGATTACACCGCCCACGCCGGCATTAGTACCCGAAGCAATTAGCCAAGCATCAATATTAGTCACACTATCCTTAACAATGATATTGCGCGCATAAATTACAACCTGCGGCAATTGACTAGCGCTAGAGAAATTACCAGTATCATAACGTATGTCGCCGTCTACGACCACCGTCTTGTCACCGGCATCAATGATAACCGACCTACCCATCCCAATAGTGCCGCCCGACAAATTCACGATTGCTCGCGACGATGACAATTTGTACGAGCCATCTAATCCGTTAAGCGAGATATTCTCGCCCGCCAACGGACGCTGAGCGCCAAAATAACTAGATTTGACAGTATTTTGCGCGCCGATAGTTCCCCATTGCCCATATCTAGCCTTATTATTGGCAAATGTTAGACCATTTAACTCGCTATCTGCCGCTATGCCCAACCGCGATGTCGTACCCATGCCAGAAAGAGCACCTCCTGATGCCGACACAACATTTGACCGGCTATACGAGGAAATTTCTGGCGCAAACATGCCATACTCACCCCAGCTGCCGATCGAATGAGTATTACCACTCATAGTCAGCGTACGCGCGCCGCCAGTATAGATACCCGACTTATACTGCTGGGTGATTAAAGCATTCGCGATATTGCTCGACCCTACACGCACATCGCCACCCCAAATTTGTACCATTGGCCTCTTGGAAATACGGTAGCAACGCGGATACGATACGCGGCGTTTTGAAGAATCTCCCGTTGTATCCCAGTTATACTTATTAACAGTAGCTACCCGGCAAATTACATCGCCAATCTTGTATCGTGCCGTATCAAGCGCCGACGTATCAATAACTTCAGTCCTGTCAAAAGCACTCTGCTTGTTATTTGTTGGCGTACAATCGCTAATTTTACCAGACAACTGGGGCTGAGAGTTGAGCCAAGAGCATGTGTTCACGCCTGCGCCATAGGTCGTATCGGCATAATGCCTGTCTCCGTCATTTCTATTAAATATACCATTCAATATACCACCCAATTGACCATCCGACATTTCCGCAGCCGATCCAGTGAAGGCAAACGTAAAGACATCGGCATCACTACTACCGCCAGCTTCGCGACGCCCGCCCGTATTGTATATAGTGCTATCTAGCGTTGTCGCATTACCTTGTTCTAATACACCAATAGCCGTTGATCCGCCCGCCGAACCAACTCCTGGCACCAAATTAAAGTCCGAAGCCACCCTCGCGCAAGCGGGTTCACTTGAGGCCCAGTCTCGACGCACCACCGAATCTGGCCACGTCCACCATATCTGCGTACATATATAAGACCCCGCTCGACTACCGTCGCTAGGCGCGCGAATCTTCATACAATCGTCACCATCCCGACCACTCCAAGTATTTGTATTATTAGGACTTTGCACTAAGTTATTAAGCGCCGACCGGCATTTATTGTTATAAATATTACTGACCGCTCCGCGTGCAATGAGAACTCTATGTCCATTATTGCTACCACCGCAATGGCGCCAATCCTTACCGGCACAGCTAGCAACATCGTGCAGATTATTAAAATATGCCGATTCTATAACTACTTGTACGCTAGAATTTGTATGCTGATAATTTAAATATGGGGTATTCCGAAGAGTCGCTATAAATTCGGCCTGTTTTCCAGGAAAGACATCAGGTTTACCTTCTAGATGGCGTTCAGCGTACGGGCGAGAAGTACCAAAAGCGTTAGAATTATTATAATTCGCATAAGTCTTGTTGTCGGAACGATTATAGATATAGCTTTCGCCTTGGACTTTCCAGCCGCTAGGCCGCGGTTTACGGCGTACCCACAGTGAGATATTATCGGTACCGCAGTTAACATGAGAACCGCTATAAGTGTATACTTTATTACCTCTCATGACTGCCAGACAGCTTTTCGCACCAAACGTAACCAGCTCTGACGGGCCGCCAGGTTGAGCGACACCGTTAACGTCAGCTCCTAGATTTAATTGATCCCATTCGCTTTCACCGTTTATCCATTGATATTCAGGACCACCGCCGCCATAATAACCCCTATTAAAGAAATAATTGCCATTGCCGTCTATATGACCTGCTGGATTAGTTACCCAAACAGACCTGCCCTGCCCGTTGAAAGTGAAAAGAGAGTAAATCCTAATTGGATTACGAAATCGTTGGGTATTCCACGAGCCTCGTATAGTAAAGTATAGTGTCGTTGCATTCCAGTCCATCTCGATCGGGTTGGTCGGCGAAGACCCCACCATACTGAAATAGTTCGTATTATGATAAGACGCCCACCAGACAGCGCACGGGTGATTAATATAATCGCCGCACGGATCTCCGCCCCAAGCTTGCCTCTCCATATCGTTACGTCCAGAATTCCAACCATAAACCGCATACGATGTATCATTTCTTAGCAAACAAACAATACCTGCTGCTGCCACAATAACAAAACAGCTAAGCCACCACTTCAAGCCACGCAGCAGCCCCTCGTGCATTATTGCTTATTCTCCGGAACTGATTGCTTGCTGCGCAGCAAATTTAACTGCTCAACATTAACTGGCACCTTCAGCCTGCCGCTAGCGTATATTCCTTTGTCTGACAGGTTTTTTATTTTGTTATATAAATCGTCCGTCTTCTGGCTATGACCGTTCGCATCTGCGGTCGTATGATAAAAATACAAAGCAACAACACACGTGGCGTCATCAGCATAGTGATTCTTTTTTTCTATTTCGCCAGCAATCTTCTTCAGATTATCAGGGGAAGATATACTACCATTAAACTTATCAATGATATCATTTCCGCACACATTATAGTAAACCAGCGCGCGCTGTTCTGGCGTTTTTACGCCGCCGTAAATATATCCCAGTGCTGCCGCAGCGACAACAGCTGCTATAACCGCCAGGCCGCCGCCTATAATAAATCCCGTCTTCCTCTTCATAAATAAAAGTATACCATTTATGCTTTGCTGCCGTCTAGAGCTGGCGGCGACTTTAACTCCGCAATCGGTAGCCGAAAGCCAAAAGTACTACCCTTGCCGAGCTCCGACTCGAAAATCATCGTACCGCCATGCCCTTCGACTACTTTCTTCGCCAAGAACAAGCCAATCCCCGTGCCGTCCGGCCGCTGCCGCCGAGCGTTGTCGCCGCGAAAGAACTTAGTGCCGAGCTTTTTCTTGGCAGATGGCGATACACCCATTCCCTTATCGATTACCCGCAAAACTGCCTGGCCATCTTCAATTGACAATCGGACCTTTACCGTATTAGCGTCTGGTGAATAATAAATAGCGTTATCAATGAAATTCATAATAACTTGACGAATCTTGGTATCGTCTAGATACAGTAGTGGAAAGCGCGCTGGCTGGCGATACGTGACCTTGACCTTATGCGTATTTGCCACCTGATCTACGTTCGCAACCTCTTCGGCAACCAGCTGCGACAAATTAACCGCCGTACGATTGATAATAAATTTACCAGTCTGCAAACGGCTCACGTTCAAAAAATCACTAACCAATCGCACCATCCGCTCGCTGCTGCGAAAAGCCTCTTCTAGCAGCTGCCGCTGCGGCGGTGTAATCTCGCCAGCGTCGCCCTCGAGAACCATACTCAGGTAGCCCTTCACGCTGGTCAGCGGCGTCCGCAGCTGGTGGCTGGCCATACTGACAAACTCATCTTTAGTGGCATCCAGGGCCTGCAATCTTTTGTTGGACTGGCGCAGCTGACTGGTCGCCTCATCGACTTCCTTCTCTAAATTTCCAGCTAAGCGGCGAATCTCCTCTAGGCGAAACATATTCAAAAGCGCCACTGATAGATTACGCGCTAAAACATCAAACAGCTCGAATTCCTTACCGCGAATCTCGCAGCCGTCACGCCGCTCGCCAATTACCAGGCAACCAATTTTCTGATCAGCAACGCACAGCGGTAAGATTGCTGCAATACCATATCGAGCATAATCACCAATGTCGCCAGAACCAAGCGTCTGTGAGTCCAACCATGCTGGTACATTACGCTTGCCGGCAATATACGGCTGGTGATATTGATCGCAAAAAGCCACGCCAGCAAAACGTACTTGCAGTACACTAACAAAAGTTTCTAAATAGCTATTTAGCAATGTATCAATGTCTTTGGCATCAACCATTTTGCGCGTCAGAACGTCCACAACTTGCTGCGAACGATACGATGGACGGCGAACTCTACCAAAAAACCGCTTCATTGCTTTTATAGTACACTTTTCTCGACGATAACGCTAGAGCTTACTCGAAAAGTAACTGGGATATGCTATTATAAAAGCATGACAACTATCGCTATTATCGAGGACGATCAAGTAATCAACCAAATGTACCGGATGAAGTTCGAGGCGGCTGGATTTGATGTGGTTACTGCCAGCGACGGCGAGACTGGCGTTAAAGTGGTTCAGCATGCTAATCCTGACATTATTTTGCTTGATCTGCAAATGCCGAATATGAACGGCACCGAAGCGCTGCGAAAAATCCGCCAGCAGCCCGCTAATGCTAATACGCCAGTTATAATCCTAACCAACCTAGGCGAAGAAGAGGCACCTGCCGAGCTGCGCAGCCTAGGTATTCATAGTTATATCGTCAAGGCTAATCTAACACCTAGCCAAGTTGTCATCCACGCCAAAGAAGCACTGAACGATAAGCGATAGAATTACTATAACTTACCAACTTGCCGCAAGCACGCCTCAATCAGATGATCAAATAATACTGCGTATGTCAACGGACCGACACCGCCCTTTTGCGGTGTAATCGTAATATCGCTGCGCTGGCGAACCGCATCGTCAACATCGCCGACCAACACGCCGCCTTCGCTCGCCGTACCAGCATCCACCACTACTGTTTCTGGCGCGATCATTTCGGAGGTGATCAAATGCGGCACGCCAGTCGCCGTTACAACTACGTTACATTTTCGCAAACTATCCGCGGTAGCTGGATTCGCTTTGTCGTAGACCTGCACGTTTAGACCGCGCTGCTGCCACATTTTTTCGAGCGGTGCTCCGACAAGCTTACCACGGCCCACGATAGCAATTTGCTTATCCGATAGCTCTATATTATACCCAGCCAATAGCCAATCGATTGCCTGCGCAGTAGCGCTCGGATAGATACTACTAGCCCCTAAACCATCGACATCTTTCTCTGGCGCGATTAATTGGCACAGCTTTTCGGTCTGCGATACATCGTCAATCGGCAATTGCAAAATCACCCCTTGCACCGCCGGATCGTTATTAGCTTGATCAATCGCCGCTGCTATATCAGCTTGCGCGACTGCTTGTACGTCAACATCAATCAGAATATCTGCTGCGTAACGCGTTTTCATCCGAACATACGTTTGAATCGCTTGGCTGGCGTTTTTGCTCATTATAATAACTAGTTTTGGTACCACACCATATTCTTGGCGTAGATTTCGTACTTGACGCGCTTGGCGCTGCTTAATAAAATCTTGCAGTTCCTTGCCGTTTAGCTCTTTCATGATATACTGTCCTTTCTATCATCAATAAAAGCTGCCCATTGACGAATCTTGCGCAAAATAGTTTTGAGCGGTAATTCAATTAACATATCCAACACCATCGACACAATATTAACCTGCGCGTATTTATCACTCATCCACCGGCCAGCGACTACAAACGGCAAATACAGCGTATCGCGTACAAAGGTAAAGCCGTTGCTAGCACTGCGCACAATCTCGAGATCGCGAATCAACCGGCTCAAGCGAAAGCCTAGGAAGCTCGCCGCCGAGAAAAATACAAAGAAAATAATAATATGCACTGGTGAAAAACCAATCAACGTCAGCAGCCAAGTCGCCAGCGCGAACACCGCCAGACTCATTACGCCGTACATAATCGAAAACATCGAGCTATACGTCCGTCCCGCTAATTGCCGCCGCATCAGTACAGTATTATCGCCGCCGTAGAGCATCTGATCGACCCGTTTAATCAGCGCTTCGGTATTTGCGTATCCCGGCACATTCAGCGTTAAACGCAGCAACACCATGTATATCGGCGGGAAGAACAAATTGATCATCAGTACTAACCACTCAATTTGTCCGTGCGCCCACAGGTCATACGGCACTTCAATAGCGATGCCAATCAAAAACTTAGTAATTACCAAGAAGACCACGCTGCGCATAATAGCCCGGTTAATTCGCGCCATCATGCTAGAATATTCACGGTTCACTTGCCGCTCAAATTCGTCGAGAAATGCCTCGCGTTTTTGCAACAACGCCGGGAAGTCGTCTTGTGTCTCCATCATATGGCGAATAACACGCAGCGGCGCCCCCTGCCGATCAACCACGCGGCGCAGCTCTTCGACCGACGCGCTGCGCAGCATCTTATCAATTTTACGATTAAATTCAACAAAAGCCTCAAGTGACTCAACGCTCGTTCCATAACGCACCAATAGCCCTGCGCGCACCGTGGCTACGTCGCTCTTCATCAGCGCCTGCTGAATAGCCACATAAAGCGCGGCTCCGTATTCATCAGCCGAAGTCGATTGCAGCGCATCCCGCGGAATTGCTGTCTCGAAATATTCATACGCAAAATCAATAAACGCATGATCGCCAGCGTGATCAACCAATACATTCGCCGCCAGTACCGACAGAGTTTCTAACAGCCATGCCGAAGAACGATCTAAATTGATTGAACGATCAGCAATCAGCTTTTCATACGCTTTATAGTGCGCTGTTGCTAGTTTTGAAATCTCTTTGATTTGGCTGCGCGACACGCTATCGTTGGGCAAATATCCCGCAAAAGTTAATTCAACCACCAATTCTTCGCCGCTTTTGCGAACTAACGCCTCATCGCGAACAATAAACGATTGTTTGAAAAACCGCCGGATAGCATTTTGTAGCAGCAAGTGCTCCTCGGTATTTTCAGCGGCGTTGCGCAGCTGCTCGTAAGCCGCCGTCAACATGCCGCCAGCACCAACGACATTAATTTTATCAGCCTGACTAAGTATTTGCTGCCGCTCATCAGACTGCCGCTGTGCACATATAACACCTGCCCGCAAGTGGGCGCCAATTTGATTCAACTCTGGCATTATTCGTATATTATCGTCGATTTTCACAGAATTAGCAAGAGTAAGCGTCATCATTTGACTACCCAACAGACCGAAAATTCCTAGCGTTCATATTTACTTTTACCTCTATCTATGCTATAATGAAAGGATAAGGGCCAGTAGCTCAGCTGGTTAGAGCACCTGCCTCTTAAGCAGGGTGTCGAGGGTTCGAGCCCCTCCTGGCCCTCCATTGGTATGCCGTGAGACACGACTGAGCTTTTGATTATAGCCGCCTGATTGGCGGTTTTTTCTTGGCCCATGGTATGATGAGATAAGATGAAGATATTACAAGGATCAGAACTGGCGAGCTTTATCAAACAGCGGCAGGCCAAGCAGGTACGTGGGTTGCGGCAAGCCTGGGGTATCATACCGCGGCTGGCGATCGTGACAGACTCGGATAGCCCAGTCATCCACCTGTATATGCGGCTCAAGCAGCGGTATGGCGACGATATCTTGATTGAGGTAGAAGTGCATCATGTCGAGACAGCGATGTTGGCTTCAACAATTAGGTCATTAAATCAGCGCTCTGACGTGCAGGGGATTATTGTGCAGCTCCCGCTTCGCCAGCCTGCTATGACGGATGAGATTGTCAGGTTGGTGGCGCCAGATAAGGATGTTGACGGGTTGGCTGGCGGTGGTCGGTTTGATCCGGCGACGCCGGTAGCAATCAACTGGCTATTGACTGGCTATGGGGTCAACCTAGCGGCTGCGCATATTGCGATTGTCGGGCGAGGCCGGCTAGTTGGTGCACCGCTGGCGCGGCTATGGCGCCAGTCTGGCTTGAACGTGACAGTGTTTGAGGAGGGTGATGATCTGATGCAGCTGCCACAGTATGATGTAATTGTCAGCGCCACCGGCGTGCCGGGGCTGATCAAGACAGAGATGGTTCGGCCTGGTGCTGTGGTGGTCGATGCCGGTACTGCCTCGGAGGGGGGTAAAATCGTCGGCGATGTGGCGACGGCAGTTCGTCAACGATCAGATATCAGTATCACCCCAGAAAAAGGCGGGGTAGGCCCACTGACGGTCAGTGCATTATTTGATAATCTCATCACGGCGTGTTTGCGCCACGCTGGACAGCTGACTTAGGCAGTGTGCGGGGCAGTGTTCGCGATGGCTGACTTGACCTGATCGACCACTTGCCGGGGAGTCATATTGGCCTTGACGATATAGCTGTGGATAGCGAGTGATTGTAGGTCGGCGGGAGCTTCTTCTTGGCCGAGGTTGGTGAGGACGATGACCGGTGTTTGAGCACTGGCGGGCTGGCTGCGAATCTGCCGGAGTGCTTCGACGCCATTAACTTCTGGCATCTGCAGATCAAGCAATATGGCGTCAGGTTGGAACTGTTTCACTAGCGCAATGCCGACCGCACCATTACCCGCCAGTCGGACATCAAATCCGTCAGCCTCAAATTTCATCCGATACATTTGGCTGATTGTCGGATCATCTTCAATAATTGCGATCTTAACCATAACCATATTGTAGCAGATAATGCTATACTGATGATATATGGTTATGGCTGGTCGATCATTCCCTCGCCTGATGACACGGCGGCATCATGATTTTTTTATGCAGCTAGGCCAGCTGCTTGTACGGACCACGCATCTTACTATATTGATGCGGCGGCTCGTCCGCTTTCTTGCTGATGAGTTTGCCAGGCAGCAGGTCATCTGTGCGGTGCGCCAGGGTGATGAGTTTTTGATAGTTGGCACACAGGATACCGCCTGGCTGCGGCAGGCTGATCTTTGCCGATTTGCCAGAGATCATTATCGACAGGCTGACAGGGGTAAACCGATTATCGTCAGTCAGATCGCCTCGCCCGATATGAGGCACCTCTTACAGGCGCACGCTATTCTGATAGTTTTGCCACTCTTCCTTCAGGAAGAGTGTGTCGGCTACGTGCTCCTTGGTGAGCAGCCGGGGCGTCTGCGGCCACACGAACTCCGACTACTTGAGCGAGCGAGCAGTGAGCTGGCGATTGCGCTGAGAAACGCCGTATCAATGCAGCAGATTCAACAGCTCAACGATGCGTTGCAGCAGCGGATTAGCGATGCCACAAAGGAGCTACGGATTAGCAACCGACAACTACAGCGACTGGATGCAGCCAAAAATGAATTTATTTCGATGGCGTCGCACCAATTGCGCACACCGCTGACCAGTATAAAAGGCTATCTCGATATGGTTCTCGAGGGCGATGCTGGGGCGCTGACAGCAGCGCAGCGGCAGATGCTCTCTGAGGCTTTTTTGTCGAGTGAGCGCCTGGTGCAATTGATTAATGATTTTTTGAATGTCTCACGCCTGCAAACCGGTACATTCGTGATTAACCGTCAACCGACTCAGCTAAACGGACTTGTTGATGAGGCGATCGCGCTGTTAGAGGTGGTGGCTACACAGCATCACGTAGAGCTACGCCGGCGTATTCAGGCGCACTTACCAGAGGTATTGGCCGATCGCGACAAACTAAGCCAGGTCATTTTAAACATGATCGACAATGCAATTTATTATTCTCGCCCACAGACAGTAGCGACCATTAGCTTGCGCCAAGAGCAGGGGTATCTGGTGTTTCAGGTGGCGGATCATGGTATTGGTGTGCCGCCAGCGGAGCAGCCGAGGCTGTTTCAGAAGTTCTTTCGCGCAACGAACGCCCAGCGAAAACGGCCAGATGGCACCGGTGTCGGCCTCTATCTTGCCAAAAAAGTTGTGCTCGCCCATGGCGGTACAATTATTTTTCGGACTCACGCCAAGGGTAGTGTCTTTGGTTTTCGGCTCCCGTTAGCGGAATAGGCTCAGAATCCCAGAAATAATGACGACTGCTGCCGCAAGGATCAGTAGACCAATACCGATTGTCTTGAGGAACTTACGGCGCTCATAAAGCCACTGACGAGTCTTTGAGCGGCTGACCGCAGTCACTCGGGTGATCACCGGCCGGGTGACTGCTGCCTCAGCGCCAGTGTATTTTTTGTTTCGTTTCTTCTTTTGCTTAGCCATGTATTTATTATAGCATCAAACACATTAGACAGATGCAGCATAATTTGCTACAATACGCCCCAGTTGTGGCCTTATCGTCTAACGGTTAGGACACCAGGTTTTCATCCTGGCAATCCGGGTTCGATTCCCGGTAAGGTCACCAAGGTAGTTACTGATCGCTGGAGTAGAGCAGGAATCTCGGCAATCACCCGTCTGGGTGATTTTTTATATTCAGATGTATGGTGAGGTCTGCGCTAAACTATCATATTAAAATTACGTCACGATGAGACCCTGCCGGATGAACTTCTTGTAGCCAGAGATCTTGGCAGGAAGGCCCCGCTCAGTCGGGCTGCCACGATCGATAGATTAATGTAGTATAGTTCACAACACTCTCTGGTAGAATGGTGCTGAATAGTGCTATAATACCAAGAATGAATAACACAATTTTTAAACGTACCAAGATATTGGCGACGATTGGTCCTGCGACTATGAGTCAAGAAAAAATTTCACAACTTATGGAGTCAGGTGTCAATGGGTTTCGTCTTAACTTTAGCCATGGTGGCTATGATGAACGTCTCGAGCAAGTTAACTGGATCCGGACTGCGAGCCGCCAGCAGGGTAAGCCGGTGGCGATTTTGCAAGATCTACAAGGGCCAAAGATTCGCCTTGGCATTCTCAAAGATAATATGCTGGCAGTCAAAACCGGTGATATGCTAGTGCTTGATTCGGCGATTCAGGAGCACGATGGTAGCTTCAACCTACCGGTCCAGTACAACTTGGCAGAAAAAATGAAGGTCGGTGAGCCACTGTTTATGTTTGATGGGAAAATCCGGTCAATTATTCGCGAGATTACTGGTCCGACTGCTATCAAAGTGGAGATTCAGAATGATGGTTTCTTGATGAGCCGTAAAGGATTAAACCTGCCAGATACTGATTTTGGTGGTGATATTTTGACCCCAAAGGATCTCGCTGATATTGAGTGGGCGTCGAGCCAGGACTTTGACTATGTGGCACTGAGTTTTGTGCAGTCGGCTTCTGATATTGTTGATCTGCGGCAGCGGTTGTTGAGCTTTGGCTCAGATGCCCAGATTATTGCCAAGATTGAGACAAAGTCGGCTATCTCAGAGGAAAATCTGGAAAAGATTGTCAAGTTGAGTGATGGTGTGATGGTCGCCCGTGGAGATTTGGCGGTCGAGGCGGGAGCAGAGATTGTGCCGGTGGTACAGCGGCGGATCATTGCCCTGTGTCGCAAGCACGGTAAGCTGGTCATCGTGGCGACCCAGATGATGGGTAGTATGGTTGATAATCCTGAGCCATCGCGGGCTGAGGTGAGTGATGTCGCCAACGCTGTGATTCAGGGAGCTGATGTGGTGATGCTTTCGGATGAAACTGCTAACGGTAAATATCCAATCGAAACAGTCAAGGCAATGCGCAATACCATTCTGTACACTCAGGAGCATAGCAATGTGATGGCGGTCGAAAAGGATGAGGCTCGCCGGAAGACTGACGCTATTCTGAGCTATACTGCCGCCCAGCTGGCCAAAGAAATTAATGCACGAGCTATTATCGCTGCGACGAGCACCGGAGCAACCGCTGTGCATATTGGTGCCTTTCGACCAAACATGCCGATCATCTGTGTGACTGATAACCCAAAGACTGCTCAGAAACTGGCACTTAATTATGCATCGCGACCATACGTGCGGCCAAATAGTGTCAATGCTGCAAATCAGCTAGCAGATGAACTAAAAGCGAATGGATACTTCGGCGATGACCCAGCAACAGTGGTGCTTGTCAGTGGTCATGGGCTTGAGCCGGGTCAGACTGACAACATTCAGGTGAGGACACTGTAGTCGAGAGAAGGAAAAGTGGGTGGGCAGATTTTTTAAGCAGACAATTCATGATGTTGATATACGTCACCGGACAGTCTTGGTGCGAGTTGATTATAACGTACCTCTGACGCACGATGGCCAGGTGGCGGATGATCTGCGAATTCGCGCAAGCTGGCCGACAGTTCAGTATTTATTACAACAGGGTTGTAAAGTCGTCTTGATCAGCCATCTCGGTCGACCACATGGCCGTGATGCCAGGTTGAGCCTGTCGGTAGTCGCTGAATATATTAGCCGTGTATTACATCAGCCAATTCAGTTTATCCGTGATTGTGTCGGCGATGAGGTGAGGCAGGCGGTCCGGCGGGCGCCACGAGGTAGTTTGCTTTTGCTGGAGAATCTCCGATTTTATGCGGAAGAGGAGGCGGATGACACAGTGTTTGCCCGAGCGATTGCCAAAGCGACCGAAGCAGACTACTTTGTCCAAGATGGCTTTGCGGTGGTGCACCGATCTCATGCCAGTACACATGCGATCACCTTATATATCCCGAGTCTCGCTGGCGATTTATTGCAGCGCGAATACACGATGCTTTGGCAAGTGATGGCACGGCCGAGCCGACCATGTGTGGCGGTGATCGGTGGGGCCAAGGTGAGTGATAAAATGGCCCTCATTCGCCGGCTGATTGATCGAGCTGACACTATTTTGCTTGGCGGCGCAATGGCGACGACATTTTTGCGTCAGGATGGGCTGCCGATTGGCCGTAGTCTGGCCGAAGATGAGCCGGATAGAGTTGCCAGCATTTACGCGGCAGCCAAGCGAAAAGTTGGCCAGGTACAGTACCGCCAGTTGCTGCGCCTGCCTCGTGATGTGGCGGTCGGCGCAGACCCCCAGTCTGATGAGCCGCGGCGAGAGGTGCCGGTCGATGCGGTGGGTACTGATGAGATGATTCTTGATATCGGCACTCAGACAATTAAGCAGTTTTCGGATGTTCTGTCTCGGGCGCGCACAATTATATGGAATGGCCCATTAGGGGTAGCGACGAATCCGCAATACGCGGTCGGTTCGGCAGCGATTGCGCAGGCAATTGATGCGAATCACCAGGCCGTATCGGTGATCGGTGGTGGTGATACCGCTGAATTTATCGCCCAGTGGGCCAAGGATAAGCAGCGGCCAGCCCGGGTGACGCATATATCAACCGGTGGTGGCGCGAGTTTGGCACTGCTCTCTGGGCAGCGCCTGCCAGGTGTTGATAGCTTACTAGACGCACACGGACTGAGGTGTTACACTAAAGCATAAGGACTGTCATGAGGAAGAGAATAATCATCGGCAATTGGAAGATGAACCTGGCAATGCAGGAGGCCAGTGTGTACTTGCAGACTTTGATGAGCAACCTATCATCGCATCGTGATGTTGAGGTGGTGGTCGCACCAATGCTGCTGACGCTACAGAGCCTGAGTTTACAGGTCGATCGGCGCCGGATAAAGCTCGCTGCCCAAAATTGCTACTGGCGTGACCATGGTCCGTACACCGGCGAGGTACCGGCGGCAGCGCTGCGTGGTATTGTCGATTTTGTATTGATTGGCCACTCGGAGCGCCGCTACCTCTTCCATGAGAGTGAGCGTGATATTCGATTTAAAGTGCAGGCTGCCCTGCGCAATCACCTGCAGCCGATACTCTGTATCGGTGAGACAGCCGATGAGCGAGCACGGGGCGAGGTGAATGATGCGATATACGACCAACTTACCAGCGGGCTAGCCAATGTGACAGCTGATGAGCTGAACCATGTGATTATTGCGTATGAGCCGGTCTGGGCTATCGGCAGTGGCCAGCCAGCGCGGCCGCACGATGTTGAGCGGGCCGTGAAGGCAATTCGACGACATCTTGCTCAGCTATTTGGTGCCCAGGCCAGTGACCACGTTCGCGTGCTGTATGGCGGCAGTGTGACAACGGATAGCGCAGCTGATTATCTTATGATAGCAGGGGTTGATGGCTTGTTGGTCGGCGGAGCGAGCCTCGACGCGTATCAGTTTCAGGCGATTGTAAAAAAGGCACATAAGGGGTAAACGGGAGGGCATACGATGGATATTGACTTTGACGAACTAGACCGAGCTGTCAATTCGCTGATGGAAAAGCGTAAACAGGAAGAGCAGAAAAAGCAAAAAGCAACCCAGTCGACATCTCAGGTAGCCGCCGCACCAAAAAGTGATGTAGACAATACAACGAACTCATCACCTGCGGCACCAGCAGCTACTCCGCACGAGCCAGTGGCTGCTCCTGTGGTGAATGACGGTGACAGTAGTAGTGACGACCAGTCTTATAGTACTGACACTGCAGCAGCGGTCGATCAGCCAGCGGTGGCGCCCACTGATGACTATACGCCACACGCTCAGTCGCCTACATCGCAGACGTTACCACCTCACCAGCCAGCCGATGTGCACGAGCCGTACGCGCAGCCAGCTGACCAGTCGGTATCGCCGAGCGATCAGTCAGCGGGTGAACAGCCAGCGGGCGACTTGGTTGGCAATCAGTCGGCCGCTGACCAGCCACTGACCCCACCACCGAGCGCTGAGGTCTCACCGATTCATATTCCAGTCGCTCCCACATCATCAGTTGATTCGTCAGTGCTGACACCTGCTTTTGGTGCTCACGATGATACTACCTCGGCAGCGACCACTCCTGTTAGCCTAGCCGATGACCAGCCGGCTCATGCTGATGATGGATTGACTGCCACTGCGCCAGTCCAAGAAGAGGGTAGTTACCACAGAAGCAACTACGATGATCCGGCTGCTGAATATCCACAAAAGGTCGACGCATCAGGAGTGCAGGGCCAGCCGAATCAGCATGATGCCCCATCGACCTCACCTGACACCGAGTCAATTGCTGACCTTGCGACGATCCTCGCAGCGCATCACCCACAGACGCCACTATCGGCAGACGCCGCTATGTCATCAGCTCAGTCAGCGACGGGTTTGCCAGCGAATGATGCCGACGATTCTCTCTCGTACGCGCAACCAGCTGACCAGTCGGTATCGCCGAGCGATCAGCCAGCTGACGCACAGGTGTTAGCAGGCGATGAGCGAACAACCGATCAGTCGTTCGCGCCACCTCACCCATTTGCTGCCGATATACCAGAGCCAGCTGAACCAGCGTCATATCAGAATGTGTCGACTGTCGATGAGGGCGCTGCGCCAGATTTCTTATCAGATACCGATGCTGCTGCGGACTATCTGGCGGCGGCTCAGGGTCAAGCTGATCACCCTCTTGTGCCAGCTGACCAGTCGGTGTCGGGTGCTACCGTGCCAGGTGTTGGCATGCCAACACAGCCGCCGATTGATGAGCAGCTATCGACGACTGCAGAGGTAATGGTTGAGGCACCTAAGCCTGAGATACCATCAGCGACAGAAGAACCATCTCAGCCCGAGAGTGAGAGCTCAGCTATAGCAGCAGGTCTGGCACCGCTTGAGCCTGCCGCTGAAACTGCGCCGCTGTCGCCAGAGGTGTTTGAGCCGTTGTATCATGATGATAACGATGTCGCAAAAACAACGGATTATACGCCGATCGCCTTCTCGGATGTAGACTCAGCTGTAGATTCAGCGCCTCAATCGACGACTACACCAGCGGAGGCCGCTGCGCAATCAGTGCCAGTTCGATCACGCTACTCCGACGAACCAGACGAAGTGTCAGCATCAGAGGCGGCACCACTGGCAGCACCGGCGGACCAAGAAGAGTCAGATCATCAGGCTGAACCTATTACCGTATCACGCGTTGAGCCAGTGCACCATGATGAAGTTTCGCCAATTGCTTCGCCGAGCGATGACGATCTATCATCTGCGAAAGAGCTGAAAGAAGCCAAGGAGTTACAGGATCGCGAGGATGGCATAGACACCGCACACGCCGATACGGCCGATATGCAGGCAGACCATTCTCGGTCTCGTGAGCCCTCGGTGCAGTCAGTCTCACCGTCTGATGAGGATGAGGCGCAAGATAGCTCAGAAAAAACCACTGACACACCAACTATTGTCCGCCGGCCACCGTCGTCTGGTCGTTTTATGGACGTGATCCATCCGTCGTCGAGCGCAATGATGGGCAGCACTGCTCGGCCAGTTTCACGCACTGGCGTGACCCTTCATCCTACCGACTCCGCTGACAATGAGTCAACGACTCCTCCTGCCGAGCCGGAGATGTCTCTCAGCTCACCAGCCGCCCATTCAGACGTCAGTGATCAGCCAGCTGCTACCGCGACGCCAGGTAGTCCTGACGCTGCAGCTGCACAACCCGAGCCTGCACAGTCTCCGCAGCCCTATGATGACCAGTCGGTGATGATCCCAGAGCCTGACCAGCCTGCAGTCGCTCCTGCGCTGTCTCGATCCGGTGGAGTGGTGATTAACCCGCTACCAGCACAACCCGAACCTTCTGAAGATGAGGCAGCCGATGACGACACCTATGAGGATATTGTCTCAAGCGAGTATACGAATCCACAAGATATCACCCCGCCATCTGGGCGTGTCGCACCCGAGCTAAGCCATGACGTCATGGAAATTGAATCAGCCGACCCAGAAGACACTTCACCAGCAGCACTGGGGTTTGATGAGTATAGTGGCTCGGATGTCGATGCCCGTTTCGAGACAGATGTGCCAACCAAGTTTTCCGCCTCGGCTGATACGGCGACCTTTGACACAAGCTCATTACCACTTCCAGCGGCTCCTGCTGCGTCATCATCATACTACCAGGAGGACCAGTTCGCTATGCCAGAGCCGGAGCCAATGTTCAATGCAGCTGTCGCAGTGCAGCAGCCAGGTGTGGCCATTCATCACGAGAGAAAGGGGTCTGGTTGGGTGACCTTTTTGTTGGTGATTCTTTTCTTGGCGATCGGTATCGGTGGCGGTATTTTGGCCTTTTATTTGCTAAAATAGAGTCATGGATTTTTTGGCCGAATTAAACCCGCAGCAACGGCAGGCAGTCGAGCATGACCACGGGCCTTTGCTGATTTTGGCTGGTGCTGGTAGCGGGAAGACGAAGACCCTGACACACCGGATTGCCACACTAATCGCTGGTGGTGTCCTCCCGAGCCGCATCTTGGCGGTGACATTCACCAACAAGGCGGCGCGCGAAATGCGCCAGCGGCTGGCGACCATGCTGGGTGAGCAGGCTGAGGATCGACGTTTTATGCCATGGATGGGGACATTCCACAGTATCTGTGTACGCTTACTGAGGATGGATGGCCCGGCTATTGGTCTGAGTCGCCGCTTTGTGATTTATGATGAAGATGATCGCCTGAGTTTACTCAAGCAAATTATGAAGTCTGACGGCCTAACGGAGCGTGATATCAAACCAAAGGTAGTTGCCGCGATGATTTCACGGGCCAAAAATAGTCTTATTACGGCCAGCGAATATGCCGATACCGCCCAGGGGCCGCTCCAGCAGCAGGTCGCCAGGATATTTATAGCCTACGAGGCGGCATTGACGCGGGCGGTTGCGTGTGATTTTGATGATCTACTCGGTACGACGGTCAAATTACTGCGTGAGCATCCAGATATTCGCCGTAAGTGGCAGCAGCAATTTGAGCATATACTCATCGATGAATATCAAGACACCAACGCAGTGCAATACGCCTTGATCAAGCTATTGGTGGGCCCAGCCGGTAATCTTTGTGTAGTCGGTGATGATGCTCAGTCAATTTATAGTTTTCGAGGGGCTGACTATACTAATATTTTGCATTTTGAGCGAGATTTTCCCGGGGCGACGATCATCAAGCTTGAGCAGAACTATCGCTCAACTGGGGCTATCTTGCAACTAGCGAACTCGCTGATTAGCCACAATACCCACCAGGCAGAGAAACAGTTGTGGACCGAGGCGGTCGGCGGCATCGAGCCACAGTTGTGGCAGCTGTATAGTGAAGCCGAGGAAGCTGAGGTAATCGCGCAGGAGATTCGGCGGCAAGCTGCCATGGGGCGTGCCTATAGTGATATCGCCGTCTTGTACCGGACAAATGCGCAGAGCTATGCAATCGAGCGGTCGCTGCGGCAGGCACATATTCCTTATGCGATTGTCGGTGGTCTTCGTTTTCTGGACCGGGCAGTTGTCAAAGATTTGTTGGCCTATACGCGGTTATTGTACCAACCGAGTGATCAAGTGAGTTTTCAGCGAGTTGTGGCGGTGCCGAAGCGGGGTATTGGTGCGGTGAGTATCGCTAAATTCCTTGCCTGGAATAGTCGGTTCGACCGCGATATTATCGCAGGATTACAGGCGGCCGAGGGGGCGACCGACATAACTGCCCGAGCTCGACATGCGCTACAGAAGCTTGGTGAAACGTTGTCAGAATTACAGCAATATCTTGACGGTTCGCCGGCCGATTTGCTGGAACAAATTATCATCAAAACAGGGTACGACAACTATCTGAAAGATGGCAGCCCCCAGGCCGAGGAGCGTCAAGAAAATGTTGGCGTGCTGATCGCTGAAGCGAAAGCGTATGCTGATGTCGCCAGTTTTCTCGAGGAGATGGCGCTGATGTCGGCAAGTGACACTGCGGCTGATCAGCAAGTGACGCTGATGACGCTGCATGCGGCCAAAGGGTTGGAGTTTCCGGTGGTGTTCCTCACAGGGCTGGAAGAAGGGATATTGCCGCACGCACGGGTTTTTGCAGAAGGGAAAGAAGCTGATATTGAGGAAGAGCGGCGTCTTTGCTATGTTGGTATCACTCGAGCTCGTGAGGTACTGGTAGTGACCTGTGCGCAGTCGCGGACACAGTTTGGTCAGATTGGCTATAATATGCCCTCACGGTTTTTGAGTGAGATGGGGTTGATGGCTCGTGGTGTTGACCAGCCAGCCCAGCCGCCAGAGCCAACGTTTTATTCAGATGATATCGGCTTGGCAGTTGGTGACATGGTGCGGAGTCCACAATTTGGTAGCGGGCAGGTGGTCGATACCGATGGCTTAGCGGTGACCGTGCAATTTACCAGCGGTACAACCAAGAAGTTGAACGTTGAATTCGCCAGATTAGAAAAAATTTGATATAATACAGAAAAGTGAGTGTGTATGACACCTCTTTATGTATGAGTAAGCAATTTTATATACATCATCGGTCAAGAACATATCTTCCCTTGCTTGGCTTGTTGGTTGCCTGTATCGCTGGCCTTCCTCTGGTTGGGAGTGCCTTGGCTCGGTCGTCTACACCGGTATCGGCTGCTCATGGCGAGCATCTCCTCAATATTTATGATAAAGGGGTCGAGCGAACGATTGTCACCAAAGCTCGAACCTTGCACGATGCGCTGAACGCAGCCAAGATCATGGTCGACGAAGAGAGAGATGTGGTCGAGCCAGGGTTGAATACGGAGCTTATTGGCACAAAATATAGTGTCAATATCTACCGAGCTCGGCCGGTTGTGGTCGTGGATGGGTCGCACCGCCGGCAAGTGACGACAGCTCAGCAGACGCCAGGGTTGATCGCTCAGGCGGCTGGCCTAACGCTCTACCCCGAAGACGAAGTGACACTTGGTGCAGCTGACGATGTCGCGCTTGATGGTGCGAGTCTGGTGATGAAAATTACTCGCTCCAAGGTCGTCAAATTGACTCTCTATGGCAAAACGGCAGAGGTACACACCCGGGCCGACACGGTAGCGGCCTTCCTGCGTGAAAAGAATATCACTTTGGCAGCGGATGACACTATATCCGCATCGACTACGGCACCAATTACCTCTGGCATGCATGTAGAAATCTGGCGTAATGGCAAGCAAACAGTGACTGTCGAAGAGGATATTGATTTTGCAACAGAAAAAGTACAAGATGCCGACCAGCCGACCAGCCATCATGAGGTGAAGACTCCAGGCGAGAAGGGGAAGCAGAATGTCACTTATGAAATTGAGATGAAGAATGGCCAAGAAGTGAGCCGTAAGAAGATTGCGGCAGTGACGACCAAGGAGCCGAAGAAGCAAGTCGAAGTCGTCGGTACAAAGACGGCAGTATCGTACAATGGCGGCGGCAGCAAAGATCAGTGGCTGGCTGCCTCGAATATCCCGCGTGATCAATGGGGCTATGCTGAGTGGTTGGTTCAGAAAGAGAGCGGCTGGAACCCGAATGCGCGCAATGCCAGTGGGGCCTGTGGTTTGGCTCAGGCACTTCCGTGTAATAAGGTGCCAGGTAATCCATTGGACCCAATTAACTCGCTAAACTGGATGCACGGTTATGTGATGGGCCGCTATGGCTCATGGGAGAAGGCAGTCGCTCATAGTAAATCGCGAGGTTGGTACTAGGGTATTACCGAAGGCGGTTTCCGTGCTATAATCAGGACACTAGTTCACCATGAAAATACAAGAATGTGTGGCAGTAGGCCTTAGTCTAGTTGGCATCAGTTGCGGCGTGTTGCTCGCTCAGCAAGCACAGGCACAGGGTACTCATACGGCGGCTGAGCGCGTCGTGGTCATGCGTGATCGCGGTGTGCAGAAGACGATTATCACGAGGTCACGGACTGTTCGGCAGGCCCTACAAGCGATGGCCATCACGATTGACCAGCGTCATGATAAGGTCGAACCTCACGCCGATAGTGTATTGAGGAATGGTACAAACTACATCACTATTTATCGGGCGCAGCCGATCACTGTGATTGATGGTGAGCGGCGGATTCAAATTACCACAGCCGAGCAATCGCCAAGCCGGATCGCTCAGGCAGCCGGCCTGACGCTCTACCCAGAGGATTCGATCAGGTTCACGCCGACCAAGCAGCTCCTGACCGATGGTCCGCGGCTGACTATGGTGGTGCAGCGCTCGCCGCAGCGGACGATCACTGTTGAAGAAGAGATTGACTTTCCGCGCCAACAGCAACGCGATTCTACCAAGCCGATCGGTTGGCGGCAAGTGGTCGAAGAGGGTCGCAAAGGGAAGCGACGGCGTGTCTTTGTGGTGCGCTTGCAAGATGGTGCGGAAGTAGCGCGCCAGCTGATCAGTGAGACAGTATTGACAACCGCGACGCCGCAAAAAGAGCTGGTCGGTGCGCAGCCGAAAAACCCGCTGACTAAAGGTAAAGGTACGCAGACCTTCACTGACTCCAAGGGGGTGGCCCACCGTGAAACGTATTATGATTTACCGATGAACGTCGTGGCGCGGGCCTGTGGTGGCAGTAGCTATACGGTGCGAGCAGACGGCGCCAAGGTGGATAAGGACGGCTATATCTTGGTGGCGGCGCATTATGGTAATTATCCGCGTTGCTCGGTGGTAGAAACTAGCATGGGCCCTGGCAAGGTTTACGACACCGGTGGTTTTGCAGCCAAGCACCCACATGGGTTTGATTTAGCAACTGATTGGACGAACGGAGACGGGCGGTAAATGAAGTCACCACGTGCGAGAACGCCTGATATAGCCGCGCGCCGCAGTGCTCGCCATAAGACACCACAACAGCATAGGCGGCGGTCACGGTCACCGCAGTCGGGGCCGAAAAAGTCGCTTGGCCAACACTGGCTGAAAGATCCAGATATTTTGGCAGATATTGCTGAGGCAGCGGAGCTGACTGTCAATGATACAGTATTAGAGATCGGCCCCGGCCTCGGCACGTTGACTAGCCGTTTGCTGGCGCGAGCCGGCGCGGTCACGGCGGTAGAGTTTGATATTGACTTAGCGCAGAAACTACCCGGTCAGTTTCCTGGTAAAAATTTGACAGTAGTGCACCAGGATATCTTGCAGTTTGACTTGAACCAGCTACCGCGTGGCTACAAAGTAGTCGCCAATGTCCCCTACTATATCACGGGTAAGATTATCGAGAAGCTGCTCACAGCAGAGAACACACCAGACCTGGCGGTACTGCTGGTGCAGAAGGAGGTTGCGGAGCGGATGGCGGCCGGTCCGGGTGAGATGAGTATGCTAGCACTGGGTGCCCAGATTTTTGCTGAGGTAGAACTGGGCGTTATCGTGCCGCGGCAGTTTTTTACACCACCGCCAAAAGTTGATTCGCAAGTGGTGGTATTACACAGGCGGCGTGTACCGTTGGTCGCATCAGAAGATCAAAAAGAGTTCTTTCGGATTATCAAGGCGGGGTTCTCTGCCAAGCGTAAAAAGCTGCGCTCTAGTCTGAGCGGTGGTTTGCAGCTCACCAAAAATGCCACCGAGCAGCTGTTGTCTTATGCCGCAATTTCACCTGATGCTCGGGCTGAAGACTTAGCAATTGAGGATTGGCAGCGGCTGCTACAAGGGTGCCGCCTGCGATGATTGCGCATGATCAGCCAACCTGTTTTCCGGCTGATTTACTGGCGGCGGTCTCATCAAAGAACGATGGCACGATGCTTGACCGCACTCGTGGCCGCCACGCAGCTGACGTAGTAGATAATCGGCAGGTGTTCTGCCGGCGTGCCGGCGTGCGGTATCAGGATGTTGTGTATCAGGTGATTTCATATAATCAAGCGCAGACGTTTGATGTCATCGCCGAGGTCGATGAAACTGATACAACTCAGCATAATCACGAAGGAATTTTTGCTGATGCACTCTACACTGAGGCGGCTGGTGTCGGCCTATTTTTACCGGTGGCAGATTGCATCGCGACAGTGATATATGATCGACAACGCCCCGCCCTTATGCTGGCGCACCTTGGCAGGCACTCAACAGTTGCACAGTTAATGGTACGGGCAGTGCAGTATTTTGTGATACGGGGTAGCCAGGCGAAGGATTTATTGATTTGGATGTCGCCAAGTGTCACCCAAGATAATTATCGCATGGATTATTTTGCCCATATGAATGAGGCTAGTTGGCGCAATTTCTGCTGCCACACAGATGAGGGAATATATTTGGATATGCAGGGGTATAATCGTTCATTGGCTATGCAATCAGGTGTTTTGACTGATAATATTTTCATCTCACCAGTCGATACGGCAGATGACCCAGGTTATTTCTCGCACTCATCTGGTGATATCAGCGGTAGGGCTGCTGTCGTTGCGGCTATGCGATGATGTCTCCTTGATGCGCGGTTTTTTCAAAGGGATGATATAATGTATGTCATGACCAAACAGCATGCTTATATCACCACTGCGATTCCTTATGTCAACGGTCAGCCACATATTGGCCACGCTATGGACTATATGTTGGCAGATGTCTGGGCTCGCTATGCTCGGCAGAATGGCCGACAGGTGCGGTTTCAGACGGGGGTCGATGAGCACGGCAATAAGATCGCCACAAAAGCAGCAGATAGCGGCCTGACCCCTCAAGGCTATGTCGATCAGATGCATGGTAATTTTAAAGAGCTGATCAATAAGCTCACGATTTCAGCAACTGATTTTATTCGGACAACCGATACCCACCACACGGCAGCAGTGCAGTATATTTGGCAGCGATTAGCGCACGGTGGCTACATCTACAAAGGGAGCTATGAAGGCTGGTATTGCCAGGGGTGTGAAGCGTTTGTCACTGACAAAGAAGCTGCCGCCAATAACGGTATTTGCCCAGATCACCAAACACCATACCAGCGGCTTAGCGAAGAAAACTACTACTTTAAGACCAGCGCCTTTTCTGAGCAGGTTCGCCGAGCGATCGAGTCTGGCAAGATGAAAATCATCCCAGAGTTTCGCAAAAAAGAATTCCTTGAGCTGATGAAAGACGGTCTGCAGGATGTCTCGATATCGCGGCCCCGGAAGAATTTGAGCTGGGGTATCCCAGTGCCAGGTGACGACAGTCAAGTGATGTATGTCTGGCTGGATGCACTGAGTAATTACATCACGGTGATTGGCTATCCGGATCGGCCGCAGGAGTGGCAAGCCTTTTGGCCAGCTGATGTGCAGGTGATCGGCAAGGATATCTTGCGGTTTCATGCGGGGATTTGGCCCGCGATGCTGCTGGCGCTCGATTTACCGCTACCCAAGGCGCTGTTGGTGCATGGCTTTATCAATGTCGGCGGCACTAAGATGAGCAAGAGCCTGGGCAACGGTGTCGGCCCGATGGATATCGTGCCGCATTATGGTGTCGATGCATTCCGCTATTATTTTTTGCGCCATGTGCCGACTCAAGATGATGGTGATTTCACCTGGGAGAAGTTTGAAGCAGCCTATAATGGCGAGTTGGGTAACGACTTGGGTAATCTGGTGCAGCGAGTTGCGAAGATGGTTCAGAATTATCAAGCTGGGGTTATCGGTGACGCGCCGCAATCCAAGCATGATATGGGGCCGTACCGAGCGGCTATGGAGCGGTTTGAGTTTGATCGAGCGCTGGATGAAGTATGGCTGATCGTTCGCTCGCTGAATCAATATATTGAGCGAGTTCAGCCATGGCACGTTGCCAAGCGACGCGACGCTGACCCTGAGGCTGAGGTACACCTGGCAGAGATATTAGCGCATGCCTGTGGCACGCTGCTGCAGGTGGCCGATCTGCTGACACCGTTTCTACCTACGACTGCCGAGCGGATTCGCTACATTTTCCAGACTGGAGTGATCGCCGCTGATGTTGCACCGCTGTTTCCGAAAATTTACCTTCACACTGCCCGCCCGCAGGCAGCACAGCAGAGGTGATCGTGCCAGCAGCTGCGACTACACTTCAGCTGATTGACTCTCACTGCCATCTGCATGACACAGAATTCTATCCAGATCCGGTGCAGCAGCAGGCGATATATCAGCGGGCACTTGATGCTGGTGTCGGTATGATCTGTGTTGGCACAGATCAGCGAAGTAGCCAACAAGCGGTTGCTTTTGCCGCGACCCACCCGGCGACTTGGGCGGCAGTCGGTGTCCATCCTCATGAGGCGAGCCATGGTTGGTCGGGGATCGCAGCGTTACTCGAGCAGGCGACACCTGACGATTCGCCGATTGTAGCAATTGGCGAGATTGGCCTGGACTATTATTATAATCATAGCCCGCGCCAGGTGCAGATCGCAGCCTTGGAGGCACAAATCCAGCTGGCTGTTGACCATAATGTGCCGATTAGCTTTCATGTACGCGATGGTGCAGCTGGTCAGGTGTCTGTCTGGGATGATTTCTGGCCGATTTTTGATAATTTTCGCGGGGTGCGAGGGGTGCTCCACAGCTTCACTGATACGACGACCAATCTAGAGAAGGGACTGGCGCGTGGGCTGTTAGTCGGCCTGAATGGCATCAGTACTTTTACCAAAGACCCCAACCAGCTGGAGCTATATCGGAGCTTGTCGCCTGAAACGGTCATATTTGAGACAGATGCCCCCTTCTTGACACCAAAACCGTTTCGTGGTAAGCTAAACGAGCCAGGGTACGTACGTATCATTGCTGAACATTGGGCAGCTCAGTGGCAATTGCCAATCGAGCAGCTTGCCGCGATGACAATCGCGACGACCCGCACACTGTTTCATTTAAATCACACATAACCACGCACGAAAAGGAGTAAATATGGGTTACGAGACAACGCCAGAGCGAAAAAAATCATTTGATGCCACTCCTTTTGTGGGCACAGGGGAAGAGGCGACCACTGTGGCTCCTGGCGTGCGAGAGAACTCACAACCTACAAAAGAGAGAAAAGAAGTCGAGGACTTTATTAAGTATGTTGAGCAAACAGGTGAGTTACTTAAAGTGATTCGTAAAACTGCTACTGGGGATGACAAGAAACCACCTCTCACTCCTGACCAGAAGAAGTCTCTCAGGTCAGACGAGTTTGATCTGGCCGCCTAGAGGTGTCTATGCCGAACATCTTTAAGAAAGCAGTCCAGCTAGTCTTTACCGCCGATGGGGCGTCGCCGTTGGCGCGTCTAAAGAAAAAGGATCGGCCACTCCGGACGATGACCGAGCGCGAACTTATTCAGCTAGAGAGTCAAATCGGCGCCTCTATCTTTGGTGATAAGCCATCTCATGTGACGCGGCGGGAGTTTTTTAATCTTAATCCACAAACGTGGATTTGGTATGAGGAGTTTATTTGCGAAGATGGTCATAAAGACTCCCTGACGACTCGCTACGAGGTGCAAGAAAAAGGTATTCTGAAGGTCCAGCCAAATTATCAGTACAACTACCTCGAGGGTGAAGAGCTACAAAACTTTGTCTTGGCAGTCAAAGAATACTACGAAAAAGTCGCTCGCCAGATTTATAATCGAGACCCAGAGACCGGTCGGCTCATCTAGCCAAATAAGCCCGAGATGATATAATAGATATAGTGAATCAGGACATAATATACCTTGACCATGCGGCGGCCACACCGGTTGATCCGCTTGTGGTAGCGGCTATGGAGCCGTATTTTTCGCGAGATTTTTTTAATCCATCAAGCCCCTATGCGCCGGCTGTTCGGGTGAAGCAGCAGTACCGGCAGGCCAAGGGGCAGCTGGCCCAATTACTTGGTGTGGTGGCGGATGAGCTGGTGATGACTGCTGGGGCGACTGAGTCGGTTAACTTGGCGCTGCAGGCGGCAGGTGGGGGGCAATGCGCGGTCAGTGCAATTGAACATCCATCGGTGCTGGCAGCTGCTGGCCGACACACTTCGCCGAGTATTATACAGCCAGATCAGCAGGGTCATATCACTGCTGCAGCAGTTGCAGCGTCCTTGACGCCTACAACATCGTTCGTGTCAGTTGCGCTGGCCAATCATGAATTAGGAGTAATCCAGCCAATTGAGGAGATCGCGCGGGTGGTGCAGGCTGAGCGGCAGCGGCGGCAGGCTCAGGGCAGCACTACGCCACTCGTATTTCATACCGATGCTTCGCAGGCGGCAGCACTGCTTGATATCAAAATTAAGCGACTCGGGGTCGATTTATTGACGCTCTCTGCCGCGAAGGTGTACGGCCCAAAGCAGGTCGGCTTGCTGTGGGTCCGCCCGGGGGTTCGGCTGCAGCCGGCTATTATTGGAGGTGGCCAAGAGGGCGGCCTGAGGAGTGGTACCGAAAACGTCGCAGGGGTGATTGGTTTTATGACAGCGCTGCAACTGGCAGCCAAGCGGCGCAAGAATGAAGTGCGGCGATTACAGCAGCTGCGCCAGGCGTTGGTCGAACGGTTGCAGCGAGCTTTTCCAGACATGCTGCTGTCGACTGATTTGAAAAAGAGCCTGGTGAATTTTTTACACGTGTCATTCCCGGGGATTGATGCTGAGCGGCTGGTGTTTTGGCTTGAGGCGCATAATGTGCTCGTAGCTACTGGCAGCGCCTGTGCTGCAAACGCCGGTACCCGCTCTCACGTTCTTGAAGCGATTGGGCTTAGCAGCACACAGATTGATGGTAGCCTGCGGTTGACGCTTGGTCGACTGAATACTGATGGTCAAATCCAGCAAGCAGCCTGGTGGATTATTCAGGCGGTCCATACTGAGCAGGAGCGGCAGCGGTGATACGGTTTTTGACAGTCACCGGTGTGGTGCTTATTGGGGTAATTTGGGCGATAGGTAGCTATTTGCAGCCAGATGATTTGGCAAAGTGTCGGATGCCGACCGACAGTGGACCCTGCCGGAAAGCAGGGGCAATTATTGTGGTCAGTGGCGGCGATACGGCAGCTCGGACGAATGAGGCGATTCGCCTGTTTAGCGATAGCTGGGCGCCATATTTGATTATGTCTGGTGCGGCAGCCGATAAATCTGGCCCGTCCAATGCAGCGGCCATGCGCCGGCAGGCAGTGGCTGCTGGTGTGCCGCAGTCGGCCATCATGGTCGATGAGCAATCCGAGACAACGCAGCAAAATGCTGTCGAAGTGCGGCAATTACTTGCACATCATCATATTACTGATGTAGTTTTAGTGACCAGTGGCTACCATATGCGGCGAGCTCAGCTGGAGTTTTCATCGCGTCTTCCTGGTGTTGCTGTCCGGTCGCATCCAGTCGCGACTGATAGTCATTGGCGAAAACTGTGGTGGCTGACACCGGTTGGCTGGTGGTTGGCGGGCGGTGAACTTATTCGGATCAGCTTATTTGCGATGGGGGTGTCACGCTGATGGCGCGAGTGTATGTGGGTATGTCGGGTGGTGTCGACTCATCTGTTGCGGCAGCCTTATTAGTTGAGCAGGGGCATGAGGTGACTGGCGTGTATATGAAAAACTGGTCAGAAGATTTACCGGGTATGCATTGCCCGTGGGCGGATGATGTAGCCGATGCGAAGCGAGTGGCGGTCGGATTGGGTATTGATTTTCGAGTGTTTGATTTTCAGCGACAGTACAAGCAAAACGTCGTCGATTATATGATCCGTGAGTACCAAGCGGGCCGGACGCCAAACCCGGATGTGATGTGCAACCAAGAAGTAAAATTCAAATTATTCTTGCAGGCAGCGCTGGCGGCGGGAGCGGAATATATTGCGACGGGGCATTATGCCCGGGTGACACATCCTGCAAATTCTACCGCTCAGTCTCCCCCTGAAGGTTTTTTGGAGTCATCAGCGAAACTGCTGCGAGCTCGCGACGACACCAAAGATCAAACTTATTTTCTCTACCGCGTGACGTCTGAGGCGCTGGCAAAGACTCTCTTTCCGCTGGGTGAGTTTACAAAGGCTGAGGTACGTCAAATGGCCACGCAGCGTGGCCTGTGGACGGCAGACAAAAAGGAGTCAATGGGTATTTGCTTTGTTGGCCAGGTTGGTATTCGCGAGTTCTTGTCGGAGTATGTTCAGGCGCGGCCAGGTGATATTGTCGATACACAGACTCGCCAGGTGATCGGCCAGCACGATGGGGCAATTTTCTATACACTGGGGCAGCGGCACGGTCTGCATGTCGGTGGTGGTCTACCATACTATGTGGTAGGCAAAGATATGGCAAAAAACGAAGTATATGTTTCGCAGCGGTTGAGCAGCCCTGAACTGTGGCGGACTGAATTCACCCTGGGCGACGTACACTGGATTTCGTCTGAGCTGGTAGAAGAGCGCCACGTAACAGCTCGTCTGCGACATCGTGGTCCGCTTGTCGAGGCGGTCATCAGGCCGCGTGGGGCAGACGCGATCTTGACACTGACTGAGCCGCAGCGAGCGGTCAGTCCTGGCCAATCAGCCGTCCTCTATGATGGAGAAGTTGTCCTCGGTGGCGGGATTGTGTGCAACTGATTGACGAGTTATCAAAAATAGTGTACACTGGACGGAGCAAAATCTAGCAGTAATTAAAAGAAGGAATAAGTAACGTTTATGCTCGCAATTCGTCTGCAACGTTTGGGACGTAAGGGATACCCGGTGTATCGTCTGGCTGTGCAAGAAGCGCACCGCCATCCCTCGAGTGGCCGTGTGGTTGCCTATGTTGGTAGCTACAACCCTCACACAAAAGAAACTCGTATTCAGCAGGAGCTCGCTCAGCGCTATCTTGATAACGGAGCGCAGCCGACACCACGGGTGGTCAAGCTCTTCAAAGAGGCCAAAATTACTCTTCCGAAATGGGTGAAACAGCCAACGACCAACACCCACAGGGCAATTCGTCACCCAGAGAAACTCCGCAAGAATCAGCCAAAGGAAACGACTGAGTAGTCGCCTTCTGGACTGAGAGCTACCAGCGAGAAGACTCTTACTCAAACCACCGCGAAAGATTACTTTTGGCGGTGGTTTTTGAGTGGTTTGGAGTGTGAACTGCTGCGGTGAGATTCTCTTGCCGCGCTGGGTGTTCATCAGTAGTTTCATCGCCACGATCAGAAGGGCGCTCGGCGTGCTTGAGGGCGGTGTGGTATAATACCGCCTATGAACGCTCAAGATGTCCGCAATAAATACCTCGAATTTTATCAAAAACAAGGCCACGCTATTGTCAAGCGGGCACCGCTGATCCTGACTGACGACCCGACGACACTTTTTACTGGTGCGGGCATGCAGCCGATGATCCCATACCTGCTGGGCGAGGCACACCCACAGGGTAAGCGCATCGCCGACTCGCAGACCTGCCTGCGCGCTCAAGATATCGACGATATTGGCGATAACCGCCACACTACCTTCTTTGAGATGCTCGGCAATTGGAGCTTGGGCGATTACTTTAAGAAAGAGCAGATCGGCTGGATGTGGACATTCCTCACCGAGGTGGTGGGGCTCGACCCAAATCGCCTGTATGTAACGTGTTTCATTGGTGCGCCTGAGTATAACGTTGCCAAAGACACCGAAGCAGCCGAGCTGTGGCAGCAGAAATTTGCCGAAAAGGGGATCGAAGCGAAGAGTGCCGACATCGGCAGTGAAGCACACGGCGCCGCCCGTGGTATCCGGCCAGGTGAGCGCATCTTTTACTACGACGGTAGCAAAAACTGGTGGAGTCGCAACGGCGGGCCCGAGACAACACCAGTCGGTGACCCATGCGGGCCTGATAGCGAGATGTTTTATGAGTTTGACTTCATCGAGCACGACCCGAAGTTTGGTGAGCACTGCCACCCTAACTGCGACTGTGGGCGCTTTATGGAGATCGGCAACAACGTCTTTATGGCGTACAAGAAGGTAGCTGAGGGGCAGTTTGTCCCACTAGATAAGCCGAATATCGACCACGGCTCTGGCCTAGAGCGCATTGCGGCTGCGGCCAATAATGACCCCGATGTCTTTAAGATTAGCCTGATGTGGCCCATCATCAGCAAGCTTGAGCAGCTCAGTGGCAAGCGCTACACCTCGCACACCGAGAGTATGCGGGTGATTGCTGACCACTTGCGAGCGGCCACCTTCATGGCGGTCGATGGCTGCATCCCGAGCAACAAGGAGCAGGGCTATGTGATGCGCCGCCTCTTACGACGGGCTATCCGCTATAGCTTCGACCTTGGCATCGAGCAGAACTTTCTTGAAGCAGTGGTGCCGGTGATTGCCGACCTATACGAGGCAGACTTCCCAGAGGTCAAAGCCGCGCGCGAACAGATCATCGCCGTGCTCGCCAAGGAAGAAAAAGCCTTCCGGCAGACGCTGCGCAAGGGGCTCAAACAGATGCAGCAGTATGTCGCAGATGGCCTGACTGGTGCGGAATTATTTACGCTATATGATACCTTTGGCTTCCCGGTAGAGCTCAGTACAGAGGAGGCATACAAGCAGGGGATTTCGCTCTCTGAGGACTGGCGAGCAGAATTTGACGCCAAAATGGCCGAGCAGCGCCAGCGCTCCAAGACGGCGCGCAAAGGGCAATTTAGTGGCGGGCTGGAAGGTCACGACCCAATTCATCTCAAGTACCACACGGCAACGCACCTGCTCGGGGCAGCGCTACGCACGGTATTGAACGCACCAGATCTGCAGCAGCATGGCAGCAACATCACCGCTCAACGCCTGCGCTTCGACTTCAATCACGATAAGCTCACCCCAGAGGAGAAGCAAGCGGTGGAAGACCAAGTCAATGCCTGGATCGAGGCAGACTTGCCCGTGAGCTTTGCCGTATACCCAACCGATGAAGCACTGAAGCTCGGTGCAATCGGTGCCTTTGGCGAACGTTACGGCGACACCGTCAAGGTCTATTCCATCGGCGAAGGTGATGAGCGCGTGAGCTTCGAAGTGTGCGGGGGCCCACATGTCGAGCACACTGGCGTCTTGGCCGAAGATGGCATGCGCTTCAAGATCACCAAGGAAGAGTCGAGCTCAGCCGGTATCCGCCGGATCAAGGCCGTCCTCCGCTCATAAAAACCAATTATTTTTTGGCAAAATTGGCACAGATAAGCAAAAGTAGTATATAATAAGGTTTATCTATGGTTTTTGATAAAATCCTCAAGAAGAAAGACGCGGTAGACACTGAGTATTTGGTTGGTCTTGATATCGGTACGGAATATATCAAAGCTTTAATCGCGCGGGTCCATAATGATGAAATTGACATAGTTGGGGTGGGCCGATCCCAGCAAAATTTAGGCGATATGTATCAGGGGGCAATCGCTGATATCAGCGGTGTTGTGGCGAACTGTGAGGCCGCTTTGTCTGAAGCTGAGGATAAATCTGGTGTGCAGGCAAAGCGGGTGGTGATCGGTATCGCTGGTGAACTTGTCAAAGGTGTGACAAACACTATTCGTTACCGCCGGCCACAGCCAGATAAGCCGCTTGATGTTGCCGAGATGGAGTTTATCATCGAAAAAGTCCAGGAGCGGGCCCAAGGCAAGGCGCAAGCCCAGATCGCTCTGGAGACTGGCAGTGAAGACGTTGAGGTGAAATTAGTAAACTCAGCGTTGGTCAGCATTCATATAGATGGCTACAAAGTCAGTAACCCGATTGGCTTTCAGGGGCGAGATGTGGCGGTGCAGATTTATACAGCTTTTGCGCCGATGGTACATATTGGTGCTCTAGAAAAGGTAGCCGACGAGTTGGCGCTTGATCTGATTGCTGTGGCAGCCGAGCCATTTGCGGTGAGTCGCAGCGTTCTCGGTACAGACGCCAACAGTAGTTTCACAGCTATTCTGGCTGATGTTGGTGGCGGTACCACTGATATCGCAGTGGTGAATGACGGCGGTGTCGAGGGGACAAAGATGTTCGGTATTGGTGGGCGTAGCTTCACTAAGATGATTGCGAGTGACTTGGAGCTGAGCCATAAAGACGCCGAAAAACTGAAACTGAATGCTGACTATGAATACATCAAACCATCAGTGAAGAAAAAGCTAGAAGAAGCGATCGATAAAACGCTCGAAGTTTGGATTGCTGGGGTAGAATTAGCGCTGAGTGAATTTGACAGCGTCGATCATTTGCCAAACAGGATTTTATTGTGCGGTGGTGGCGCAAGCCTCAAAAAACTGGTGACAGCACTTTCGGAGCGGCCATGGTACAAAGATTTACCATTTACCAAGCGGCCGACTGTCCAGCATATTAAACCAACTGATGTGATCGGTATTACTGATTCGACAGGCGATATTACTGATCATACATTTATCACCGCCATGGGCCTTTTGCGGGTCGGCCATGATACAATGGTGGGGAGTCAGGATGGGCGCAGTCTTATGGAAAAAGTTAATCGGTTGTTAAAGATATAAGATAAATTTATACGATGAAAAAAGACGTCATTTACATCGATGTCGACGACGATATCACGACGATTGTCGGCAAAATCAAATCAGCCAAAGAGCGAATCGTTGCTCTGGTACCGCCGAAACGGATTGGTGTACTACAAAGTGCGGTGACCATGCGGCTACTGACCCGGGCAGCCGGTGATGTCGATAAGCGCTTAGTATTGATTACCGGCGATAGCGCGCTGGCTGGGTTGGCAGCAGCAGCTCGTATCCCAGTGGCAAAAAACTTACAGACCAAGCCAGAAGTTGCTGAAGTACCGGCTCTAAAGGTTGATGGCGATGATGATATTATTGACGGTCGTGAGCTAGTTGATCCGGCACCTGCGGCTGACGCTGATCGTCCAAAATCAGCTCCAGTGGCCTCTGCTACTCCTTCTGCGAGCGACAAAAAACCGGCCACACCGGCCAAAAAGAACACACCAAAAGTTCCGAACTTCAACCTGTTTCGCAAGAAGATGTTGTTGATCGGCGGCGGCGTGTTGGCGCTGCTGATTTTCCTTATCTGGGCGATTTGGTTTGCACCGCGTGCCACAGTCGTGATTACTGCCAAGACCACTTCGTTATCGATTAACAATAATGTCGCGCTCAAGCTCGAAGGGGCGACCGACACCCAATCGCGCGTCATCAAAGCACTCTACCAAGAGCAAAAGCACGATGTGTCGGTTGATTTTACACCTACCGGCAAGAAACGAGTGGGCGAGAAGGCCAGTGGCACCATGCGGCTGTCTCGCACGTCGATTTCTAGTACACCGATCAGCGTGCCAGCGGGTACGGCTTTCTCGGCTGGTGATTATACCTTTGTGAGCACGGAGTCAGCGACCCTGAGTGGCACTAGTGTTGGCCCCGGTGGGCTGGTCCAGAGTGGGGCATCAGTCAAGGTGGTGGCAACCAAGATCGGCGATGAGTATAACTTATCAGAGCGCCGCTACCAGTCGAGTATCGATGGCATCAGCGCACAAGGGACGAACATGTCTGGCGGCAGTAGCCGAGACGTCACGGTAGTGAGTAGCGAGGATGTCGCCAAAGCGAGCGAGCGCCTCAAAGAGCAAAAAGATACGTCAGCACAGGCGAAACTCAGCAGCTCGTTTGGTAGTTCAGCGGTTGTTATAAAAGAAAGCTATGCAGAGCAGCTGCGTGGTATGACTCCGAGTGTGGCAGTCGACAATGAAGCGAATGGTCCGGTCACGCTTAAGGCAACTCGGTTGGCCTCGATGTTTGCAGTAGACAAAACAGAGCTCAAGAAGTACCTAGTCGGTAGCGTCGAGAATGAGCTGAAGGGGAAGAAATCACAAAAGATCTATAAAGATGGCGTCAATGATACTAAGTTTTCACAATTCGCTGAGAGTGGTGGTAACTACACAGTTAATCTGGCGACAAAGGCCTCAGTCGGCCCAACGATCGACGAGACTAAAGTCAAAGACCAGGCAAAGGGCCGTAGCTATGGCGATATTCAGTCAAGCTTGGAATCGATCGATGGCGTTGAAGATGTTGACACAAAATTCTGGCCCTTCTGGGTGCATAAGGTGCCAAATGATACGAAACGAATAAACGTCGAGTTCAAGCTAAAAAATGCGAGCTAAGAATTTTTTGGCGCTCGATGTTGGGGAAAAGCGAATTGGCCTCGCTATGGCTGACAACCAGGTACGGATTGCCGTGCCGTTTGGTTGGGTCGAAAATGACGACCAGGTGATGATGCATTTGGCAGAGATTATACTGCGCCACCACATCTCGCGAGTTATTGTTGGATATCCACGCAATCAATCTGGCCAGCCAACACAGCAAACTGAATTTGTGGTACAATTTACGAGAAGGCTACGTGAGCTGGAGCTTAATATTGCGATTAATTATCAAGATGAATCGTTGACAAGCGTTCAGGCGAGGCAGCGTCTTGGTCAGGCGGTCGCACATAAGGGTGATATCGATGCTGAGGCAGCAAGTATAATTTTGCAGGACTATTTGGAGGCTATGGAGTGAAAATTCGAAAAAAACGATGGCTAACCGGTGTAATGATTGTTATGTCTGTGCTTATTCTCGGCGTAATAATCGCGGCTATTTGGTACCGGCAGATGCTGCAGCCGGTTGATCCGAACAAACAGCAGTCAGTTCAAGTGACGATCGAAAAGGGTATGACGACGAATCAGCTCGCCAAAGTGCTAGAGCAAAAGCAGCTAATCCGTAGTGCGTTCGCTTTCTCGGTGGTTGTCCGGCTGAGCGGTGCACATGCCTTCCAGGCGGGCACATATAGTATTAAACCAAGCCAGTCTCTACCAGAAATTGTCCGGCACTTGACGGGCGGCCAAGCGGAGATGATGTCGGTCACGTTCTATCCAGGGGCCACACTTGACACCAAGGCTACCAGCGGTCGCACGACAACTGTTGCCTCGGTTCTCAAGAAGGCTGGTTTTAGCGATGAGCAGATCCAGCAGGCTTTTCGGGCAGAGTATACTGGTGCAGCGTTGGCAGGTCGGCCAGCTGGTGCCGGTTTAGAGGGCTATATCTATGGTGAGACCTATTCAATATCATCTGATGCCTCGGCGCAGCAAGTGCTGCAGCGAGCAGTGACACATTTTTCTCAGATTGTGACCAAGTATGACCTAGAGAGAAAGTTCGCAAGCCGAGGGTTGACGCTGTACCAGGGTATTACTCTGGCCTCGATTGTTCAGAAAGAATCGAAAGGTTGTGGTGCTGGGGTGACAGTTTGTGAAGATCAGCGGCAGATTGCTAGTGTGTTTTATAATCGCTTGAAGAAAGATATACCGCTTGGGTCCGACGTGACGTACCATTACGCAGCAGATAAGGCAGGTGTCGCACGTGACCACACGTTGAATTCACCGTACAATACGCGGCTCCACAAAGGATTGCCGCCAGGGCCGATCGCTGTGCCTGGTCTGAGCGCACTGAATGCAGTCGCTGATCCTGCTACCACCGACAATCTCTACTTTATTAGCGGTGATGATGACGTGACTTATTTCGGTAAGACTGAGGCGGATCATCAAGCTAATGTCAAAGCTCATTGTGCCAAAAAATGCCTTCTCCCTTGACAGGTAGTTTGTTCTAAAAAATACATTGACATAATTGTCAATGTTTAGTACAATAAAAGAAGTTCACATATTGGTGCTATGTTGGTCATAGCATGTGAGGAACCTACCAGAATTGTCGTACGGACGCAGTATAACTAATTCTAGCAATATATAATATCACTAATATTAGGTCGACACGCGTCCTGTTCTAGAGCGAGAAGAAAGACAGCGTATGGTAGCACGCACTGATGGTAACATCTGGTGCAAGGAGCAGAGTATTCGTAACCAATCATCAACGAAGAAGGTAAGCAAACTTTTTCATAAGCGTGCCTTGCTGGCATATAGCGGCGTTTTCCTACTCGCCGTCTCATTCTTAACTTTGAGTAATCAAGGGAGCAACAACGTTGCCGTCCAGTCAGACACTGTGTCGGCTTCACAGGCAGTCGCGACGTCAAGCAATACTTCATCTCAGGATGCAGGCAAAATATCGGTTGACCAACTAACTGCCGCGAATGTGGTGACTAATTTGGCCGAGACGACAAATCTCCCAGCTTCTGGCAACTTGCGGGAAGCGACCACCACCTTGACAGTCAAGAAAGAGTTAGCCCAGAACGATAGTGGTGTGATCACCAAGCCACAGATTATTCAGCCTGAGACTTCGGCTGGTCGCGGCCTCAAGAATTACGTCACTAAGTCTGGCGACACTATCGAGAGTATTGCCAAGCAGTTCAAGGTGTCAGCACAGACGATTCGTTGGGCAAATAATATGACTTCTGATGCAGTTGAGCCAGGCAAGACATTGGTGATCCCAATGGTTGATGGCGTTGTCTATACGATTAAAGATGGCGATACAATAGAGAAGATTGCCGAAAAATACAAAGTCAATGCTGAGCGGGTGACGCTCTATAATGACCTGACGAACGGTGTTGCGTTGGCGAAAGATACACGAATTGTGTTGCCAGGAGCTGAACTACCAGAGAACGAGCGGCCTGGCTACACTGCGCCACGTGGAGGGCGCTCACGTAGTGGCAATGGCTCTCCGTCGGCACAGTCGGGCAGTGGTAGTACCTATGGTAATCCGTATTATAATGCATCAGTCGGCAACCGCTATGCACCGGGCAACTGTACCTGGTATGTCTATGAGCGTCGAGCTGAGCTTGGCCGGCCGATTGGTAGCTTCTGGGGCAATGCAACCTCTTGGGCGAATAGCGCTCGGTCAGCTGGTTTCTTGGTTGACAATAATCCGACACCTGGTGCGATTTTCCAGACCACCTGGGGTGGCTATGGCCTTGGCCACGTGGGAATGGTCGAGCGGGTTGATGCGCAGAATATCTATATCAGCGACATGAACTATGCTGGCTATAACATTGTGACTCACCGGGTCATCCCAATGTCAGAGGTTCATCGGTATAACTTTATTCACTAGATAAGAATTTGAGACACCAACAAAAAGCGCTGCCGTATCTTTGTGGGGCGCTTTTTGCTATACTAAAACCATGTTTGTTGATATTGCCAAAGTATTTGTCAAAGCAGGGAAGGGCGGTGACGGTGCGGTCAGTTTTCGGCATGAGAAATATGTCGATAAAGGTGGCCCGGATGGTGGCGATGGCGGCCGTGGCGGCGATGTGGTGTTTCGAGCGACGAAGGATCTCAACACCCTCCTGAGTTTTCGCTATAAGCCTGAACTAAAGGCGATGAATGGTATGGATGGTGCGAAGCGAGATAAGCGTGGCCGTAGTGGACAAACGCTTGTTGTGCCTGTGCCGATGGGGACTCTGGTCACGCGTGATGGCAAAGTGATCGCTGATCTGACCGCTGATGGCCAGCAGGCAGTCGTGGCGACCGGTGGTGACGGTGGGTTTGGGAATGCGCATTTCACCTCGAGTACACGCCAGGCACCCAAGATGGCTGAGCGGGGCGAGGCGGGCGAGGAGTTCGAGGCTGAGCTAGAACTCAAGCTGCTAGCTGATGTCGGGCTGGTTGGCTTCCCTAATGCTGGTAAGTCAACTTTTCTTAGCGTGGTGTCAAACGCTCGACCTGAAATAGCTAATTATGAGTTTACTACCCTGACACCAAATCTTGGGGTTGCTCGAGTTGATGATGCCGGGTTGTTGATTGCCGATATTCCCGGGCTTATTGAAGGAGCGTCTGAAGGGAAGGGGTTGGGCGATCAGTTCTTGCGCCATGTTGAGCGCACTGCCGTACTACTGCACATGATTGATGTTTATAGTGATGACCCGGCAGAAAAATACCAAACAATTCGCCGTGAGCTTGAGCGGTATTCTCAGGAGTTGGCGGCGCGGCCAGAGATTATCGCACTGACAAAGTGCGAAGGGCTAGATGATGAGATTATCGCTATGCAGGTGAGCGGGTTACGGCGTGTTGCACCAGACAAGATGGTAGTGGCTATCTCGTCGCAAACTCATGCTGGCGTGACTGAGCTGCTACGGCTCCTGCGCCGGCAGGTTGCTGATTATCGCGCGCGCGAGCACGAGGCGGCAGAAGAAGAGGCTGCAGGTCTACCGGTGATCACTTTGGATACACGCACGATGTCTGACAAATGGACGGTTGAGCGGGTTGCGACAGCTGATGGCGAGAAGAGTGATGAAGCTGAAAATGATGGCGATAGTCTGGCCAGCAGCCGCGCGCCGCGCTTCATTGTCTGCGGTGCCAAGATCGAGAAATTCGCCCGCCGTACTAATTTTGACCAGTTCGAGGCAGTCAACCGCCTACGCGATATCATGAGAAAGATGGGTATTACTCATGAACTGCTGCGCCAAGGAGCGACCGGCCAGAGCGTCATCCAGATCGGTGAGGACGAGCTGACGCTGGTCGAGCAGTAATAAGAATTCAATACTGACGACCATACAGACTATTCTTCCTACGTTGTCGTTCTAAGAGTATTGTTCCAGGTCGGTATCAGGGTCTGCTATACTTGAAATATGGCCCAGACGTTTTTCTTCTATGATCTTGAGACGAGCGGATTTAATCCACGGCAAGATCGGATCATGCAGTTTGCTGGGCAGCGGACAACTATGGATTTGCAGCCAATTGGTGAGCCATACAATCTACTGGTGACGCTCAATGATGATACGCTGCCAAGCCCCGAAGCGCTAATGGTGACCGGCATTACACCGCAAAAGACAGTCGAAGAGGGGTATACTGAAGCTCAGTTCGCCCGTATGGTGAGCGAAGAAGTGTTTACGCCGGGGACGATTGCAGTTGGCTTCAATAATATTCGGTTTGATGATGAATTTATCCGTCATTTGTTGTGGCGGAATTTTTATGACCCATACGAGTGGACATGGAGGGACGGGCGGAGTCGCTGGGACATGCTGGATGTAGTGCGCATGACGCGGGCATTACGACCCGAAGGTGTCAACTGGCCACTCGACGATAAGGGTGAACCAACCAACCGCCTAGAGCTGATCACCGCACTAAATAAGATTACTCATCAGAACGCTCATGATGCATTGGCTGACGTGACCGCACTGATCGAAGTGACAAAACTGATCAAAACAGTCCAGCCGCAACTTTTTGACTACCTTTTGACAATGCGTGACAAAAAGGCGTTGCAGCAGCTCGTGAGCTTGACTGATAAAAAACCCTTTGTCTACACCAGTGGTCGTTATGATAAAGCCTATGACAAGACGACGGTGGCTTGTCCACTGGCGCCGGCACCGCATGGTAATGTGCTCGTTTATGATTTGCGGTATGACCCGACGCCACTGGTGAAGCTTAGCCAGCAGCAGCTTGCTGAGAAATTATTCGCCTCATGGGAGGAGCGTCAAGCTGAGGGGTTTATCAAACTACCCGTCAAACCATTGCAGTATAATCACTGCCCTGCAGTGGCACCGCTAGGAGTGCTAGAGCAGGGAGGGGGTTGGCAACGGATCGGCCTTGACCAGGCGACGGTGACCCGACACTATACGATACTCTTGCAGCACCCTGAGTTTGCTGATCGTCTGCGCGCGCTCTTTGCTCAGAAACCTGAATATAAGAAGTCGACCGATCCCGAGGGTCAATTATATGAGGGGTTTGTTACCGATGCCGACAAAACACGAGTCGAAGCAGTTCGCCGCGCCAGCGCAAAAGAGTTAGCCGGCTTTCACCCGCAGTTTGGCGATGAGCGGCTCCCAGAACTGCTGCTGCATTATAAAGCTCGTAGTTTCCCCGGCAGTCTCGATGAGGGCGAGCGAGCAGCTTGGCAGCAGTGGCGCAGTGCTCATGTGCAGGCCCAACTTCCGCAGTTTATGGCGGCGCTACAGCGGCTGGCTACGTCGGATAGTGCCGATGAATTTATCCTGCAGGAATTGCAGCTATGGCTAGAGTCAGTGCTGCCGACTGATGAGTAAGTACCTTTATGGAGGCACACTCAAAGAAAAAACGGGCCGCCTCTCGCACCCGTTCACTTGTTTCTAATTCTAATAGCAATAGTATAATAAACTACGATGTCACTGAGACAAAATCAGGCTGAAAAGCCGGTGTGGTAGTCTCTTCGGTCAGTTTATCTCCATCAGTCAGCCGTCGCTTGCGTAATTCTTGCTTGACACGAGCCCTCAAGAGAGCAATCACAACGAGTCGACTCATGCTTTCGGTGACATAGTAGACTGTTCGCTGCGAAGAATCGCCTGGATCAGCTGCGACTGGCACAGGCGGTAACGCAGTCGGCACCGAGGCTGGATACGCAGTTGCACTAGGCACTACAGCTGGGTAGTGTGGCGCGGAAGACTCTTCTACCTGTCGTTGCTCGAATTCACCGAGATGCTCGATAATTCTCCAGGTCGCATCACGAATTGGCTGGCCAAATAGCAGCACAAACGGCACGAAACTGACGTAGACGATGAGCAGTGCGATAGCCGGAATAGTGATGTTCGTAAACGGAATACGACCAATGATCAAAAAGGCGGCAAACTCTTCGCTTGTCAGTATAATGTATAGTGCCAAGATGACACATAAAATAATCGGTGCTTTCCCAAACCTTTTCATACCTAAACTTACTATACCAAGAGAGATTCATATTTGCAACCGTAAGCATAATTTATTTTTCGTAAAAATTTGCGGTGAATACTGGGGTCCGCCCTCTGACTATCGACAGCTGGTTGGAAAAATTGCCAGCTATCGTCTATAATAGATCAGCTATGCCGGAGGTAATTCGCGTCAAGGGCGCTCGTGAACATAATTTGAAAAATGTCGACGTGGCAATCCCGCGCGATAAATTAGTGGTAATTACTGGTTTGAGTGGCAGCGGTAAGTCGTCGCTGGCATTTGATACGATTTACGCCGAGGGGCAGCGCCGCTATGTCGAAAGCCTCTCGAGCTATGCGCGGCAATTTTTGGGTATCATGGACAAGCCAGATGTCGATAGTATCGAGGGGCTGAGCCCAGCAATTTCGATCGATCAAAAATCAACCAGCCGCAATCCACGCTCGACCGTAGCCACGGTGACTGAGATTTATGATTATTTACGCCTCTTATTTGCGCGGATTGGTACGCCGCACTGTCCAGCCCTCAAGCCCGATGGTACGCGCTGCCATAAGCCGGTATCGCGCCGTACGGCCGAGGCGATTATCCAGGAAATTGCCACCCACTATGAGGATAAGCGGCTGCTTTTGCTGGCACCGATTGTCAAGAACAAGAAGGGTGAATTTGCCCATATCCCAGAGCAATATCGCCGGCTCGGCTATGCACGAGTACGAGTTGACGGGGTAGTCTACGCGCTGGATGAATTCCCGCAGCTGCAAAAGAGCTATCAGCACAATATTGAGCTGGTGGTTGACCGCCTGGCTATGAACAATTACTTGACCAGTCGATTGAGCCAGAGCGTTGAGCAGGCACTGGAGCTTGGGCAGGGGGTTGTCGAGGTGCTGGATGCTGATACGGATGAGTTGAAGACGTTTTCGCAGCGTTATGCCTGTATTGATCATCCGGATGAAGAGATCCCAGAACTCGAACCGCGACTATTTAGCTTTAATGCGCCGCAGGGAGCTTGCCCGAGCTGTACTGGACTCGGTAGTCGACTTGAGGTTGATCCTCGCTTGGTGTTGAATGAAAACTTGACGATCGCCGAAGGAGCAATTCGGCCGTATAATCGGATCAACGTCGATAATTTTTATATGCGCAAGATTTCTGCGGTAGCTGAGGCGCATGGTTTCAGTGTTCGGACACCGGTGAAGCAGCTGTCCGACGAAGCTCGTCAAAAAGTACTCTACGGTACCGGTAAGCAAAAGTATCAAGTGCAGCTCGGTAACGGGCGGTATTACGATACGACCTATGAGGGCGTGATCCCGAATCTAGAGCGGCGCTGGAAAGAGACCGATAGCGAATTTATGCGCAAAGATATTGAGCGGTTCATGCGCCGGCGTGATTGCTACACTTGCGGCGGTGCGCGCCTGAAACCGGTCGTTCTGGCGGTGACGGTGCAGGGTCTCAATATTATGGATATATGCGATCTCGGCGTTGACGATGCGCTTGACCTGTTCGCGCATAAGTTAACTCTTGACTCGCAGCAGGCGGCAATCGCCCGGTTGATTGTCAAGGAGATCACTGCTCGGTTGGGTTTTATGAGCAATGTTGGGCTGAACTATCTGGAATTAGGACGAGCGGCCAATACATTGAGCGGTGGTGAGGCGCAGCGAATTCGCCTGGCGACGCAAATTGGCAGCGGCCTGCAGGGCGTGCTGTACGTGCTGGATGAGCCATCAATTGGCCTACATCAGCGCGATAATGATCGGCTGATCGCCACACTGAAGCACCTGCGCGACCTCGGCAATACGGTGTTAGTCGTCGAGCACGACGAAGATACGATTCGCCAGAGCGACTTTTTGATTGATATGGGGCCAGGCGCCGGTGTGCATGGCGGCGCGGTGGTGGCGCTGGGTGCGCCAGGTGAGGTGGCTAAATGCACGGATAGTATAACCGGGCGCTATCTATCGGGCGCAGAAAAAATTGCTGTACCAAAACATCGCCGCCAGGCTGATGCCGGCCGCCAGCTGATCGTCCGCGGTGCTCGCGAGAATAATTTGAAGCAGATCGACGTGGCGTTCCCCTTGGGTCTGATGACGGTGGTGTCAGGCGTCTCGGGCAGCGGTAAATCGACCTTGGTTAATGATATTATTGCCAAGGAATTAGCAGCGCGGCTCAATCGGGCCAGCGATGTACCGGGTGCACACGACAAGATTGAGGGCGTAAAGCAGCTAGATAAAGCCATCGTCATCGATCAGTCGCCAATTGGCCGCACGCCGCGCTCCAATCCGGCGACCTACACTGGTATTTTCACGCCAATTCGCGAGCTGTTTGCCAGCACGCCCGAGGCGAATATTCGCGGCTATAAAGCGGGTCGGTTCAGCTTTAATGTCAAGGGTGGCCGCTGCGAGAATTGCCAAGGCGACGGTGTGATCAAGATCGAAATGCACTTTTTGCCGGATGTTTACGTTCAGTGCGACGAGTGCCATGGCCAGCGTTATAACCGTGAGGCGCTAGAGATTAAATATAAAGACAAGACAATTGCTGATGTACTCGATATGACAGTCGAGCAGGCGGCGGATTTCTTTGATAGTGTGCCTAATATCGCCCGGAAATTGCGGACGCTGGTGGAAGTTGGTCTTGGCTATATCAAGCTCGGCCAGCCGGCGACGACCTTCTCGGGTGGCGAGGCGCAGCGGATCAAACTGGCGACAGAACTTTCTAAGCGCTCAACCGGCAAAACCATGTATATTCTAGATGAGCCAACGACTGGGTTGCATTCTGCTGATGTCAAGCGGCTACTAGGGATTTTGCAGCAGCTTGTCGAAGGTGGCAACAGTATGATCATCATTGAGCACAATCTGGATGTCATCAAATCAGCCGACTGGATTATCGATATGGGGCCTGAGGGTGGTATCGGCGGCGGCACCGTGGTGGCCAGCGGTACACCAGAGCAGGTAGCCAAAGTGAAGGGGTCATTTACCGGCCAATATCTTCAACCTCTATTGAAGCGGTAGCGGCCGACCGAGTCTACAGGGCGATCTGTCGCTACTCAACGTATAACAGCATTGGCTACGAGAGCTTGAGTTTTGCGGATATACACGTTACTTCTGCCGCGTAAAAAGGGTATTCCACTGCAGCTTGACCGCGCGAGCAATCGCTTGGCGTCGCTTTTTGTCTTTGAGCGCGTGAATAACCATCGGCGAAAGGCTGAGGAAGATGATAATCAAAGCGGCCAGCTCAACATTGATACCCATCTTATGGAGTTGAGCGCCGGCAAAGTAGCCGAGATAGGTAAATACCGTTGTCCAAATAGCAACGCCTAAAATATTAAACGGCACAAACTTACGATAATCCATCTTGCCAATACCAGCGACCAATGGCACAAAAGTACGCACCACTGGGATAAAGACTGCCAGCACGATCGCTAACGGCCCGTGCTTTTGATAGAATCGTTCGGCCTTTTCTAGGTAGGATTTTTTGAAGATGCGGCCATCCGGGCGCTTGTACAGTTTTTTGCCGAAATGCCGCCCCCAAAGATAACCGGTACTCTCGCCAAGTACACCAGCAAAAAATAATAGTAAGACAAATAAGTGAATATTAATTGGTAAGTAGTGCTCTTGCACCAAAAAGCCAGCGGTAAACAACAAGCTGTCGCCAGGCAAAATAAATCCAATTAATAAACCAGTTTCGGCAAAGACGACCAGCAAAATAGCAGCCACGCCAAGATTAGTGATGAAGTGAATAAGGCTTTCCATATGCCCTCATTGTACCATATACGGTGCAGGGCGCCATCTGATATAATAGGGAATGCAATATCAATTTTACCTCCGAACAGGTATCCAGTGAAAGGAGAAGTATGGGAGATAAAATTACTTTACGCATCCAGGCACGGACAGTGCGTGGCAAGAAGGTGGCTCAGCTACGTCGAGAGGGGCTCACACCGGGTGTTGTGTATGGCGCTGGCTTTGAGGCAGTAGCTATTCAAGCATCAGCACAAGAGATTGCCAAGGTAGTGCAGCTGGCTGGTCAGCATACACCAGTCCACTTGACGGGCAGCAAGCGCCGTATCGCCATGATCAAGCAGGTGGATCGACACCCAGTCAAGCAGTCAATTCGCCATGTCGCCTTTCATGCAGTGAAGGCAAATGAGCCGGTGATTGCCGAAGTGCCAATTCGCTTGGTTGGCCAAGGTGAATCAGTTGCTGAAAAGAATGGCTTGGTAGTGCTGCAGGCAGTCGAAAAAGTTGAAGTGAAGGCTCTGCCGATGGATCTGCCAGAAGCTTTGACGGTATCAGTTCATGAGCTTATAGAGCCAGGCGACAGAGTAACGGTTGGCCAGATTGATTTACCAGAGGGAGTTGAGCTAGTTGAGCACGATGATGGCCGCGAAGGGACCGAGGATGACGATACGACGGTTCGTGATATCGTCATCGCCAGCGTCTATGAGCCGAGCGCCTTGCAGGCAGCCAATGACGCTGCTGCCGGAGAGGCTGAGTCTGCTGATGCCGACCAGCTCGATGACGAACCAGCAAACGAGTCAGCGACGTCCTGATCAATCGGATCAATAATGAGTACACGCTGGCCTGAGATAGACCAGAGGTCAGCGTGTGCTGAATAAAGCTCTCGGGGGAATTATTCTTCGATAAAGCCGCCACTCTGTCGTTGCCATAGGCGGGCGTAGGCGCCGTTTTGTGTGATCAGCTCATCATGGCGGCCGTCCTCGATGATCTGGCCATTCTCCATGACGATGATACGATCAAGCTTGGCGATGGTAGAAAGACGGTGAGCGATCACCAGTGATGTACGACTATCCATCAATGTCTCCAGCGATCGTTGAATAAGCGCCTCAGACTCTGAATCAAGAGCCGAGGTTGCTTCGTCGAGAATTAAGATAGGTGCGTTCTTGAGGATGGCTCGGGCGATGGCGATCCGTTGCCGTTGGCCACCGCTTAGTTTGATACCGCGCTCGCCAACCAGTGTGTCGAAGCCGTCAGACAGCGCCATGATGAAATCATAGGCACCCGCTTGTTTGGCGGCATTTTTGATGGCTGCATCGTCAGCAGCAGGATTGCCATAGGCGATGTTTTCGCGGATGCTCCGGTGAAACAGCAGTGGCTCTTGTGGCACGTAGGCGATCTGTGCTCGTAGACTTGCCTGAGTCACCTCGGCGATATTTTGCTGATCAATGATGATTGCGCCACTATCAATATCAGCAAAGCGCAGGAGTAGCTTGGTGAGGGTGGTTTTGCCGGAGCCGCTGGAGCCGACAAGCCCGACCTTTTCGCCCGGCTTGATAGCCAGTGAGAAATTATCAAACAGCGTCGAACCCTCACCCTCATCATGGGTGAAGGTGACAGCCCGCAGCTCGATAGCGCCGTGCGTGACGTGGAGCTGCTGTGTGGTTGTATCGATTACGCTGGTCGGTGCCTTGAGAATATCGACCATCTCACGGGCGTTACCGAGGACACGGTTATACGTCCGCATAATACTATTCATGTTCCATAGTTCGCGGGCAACACTACCGGTATAGGTAATGATTAAATAGACTGCCGCGATAGAGATAATCTGATGCTGTGAAGCATAAATTGCAAAAGCAATCGCCGCTATCTTGATCACTGTGGTGATACTCGAATAAATGCTGCTGACCTTGAGAAAACCACGCATAGTGCCAAGGCTCGCCTGACGCCACCGATTAGTGATGGTGGCAAACTCAGCCTGTTCTTGGCGTTCACCGCTAGATGATTTGACAGCCAGAATATTCGACACGACGTCGGCCAAGCGGCCGCTGACTGCATTGTTGGCGCTGGCTTCTTTTTCGTTGAGCGTCGCCATTGGCCGGGAGCCAAAGTAGACAACCACGCCAAACAATATTGCGAACAAAGCCAAAAAGAGCGCATACTGCCATAGGAGTGTCGACAGGACAGCAATTGAACCGATCAATGAAATTGCCAGCGGCAGGACTGACCAAATAATACTATCCCAAAACTGCTCAACGGCTCCGGTCAGCTTGTTTGTTTGGCTCACCAATGATCCGCCGAACTTGCTAGAGTGAAAGAACATAGTCTGATGGACCAGCTTATCAAAGGCCCTGGTATACAAATCTCGCTGCATGGCTGTTTCAAAGGTCCAGACAAAGTACAACACCAATCGCCAGCCGATAATCTCTGACCATACTTGACTGGCCGCATAGAGACCAACCAGCCCCCAGAGCGCGCTTGTCTGTGATAACTGATGGGTTTGAATGGCGGTGAGGAGCTGGGCAATGACAAGTGGGCCGATAAACATGCTCACAGCAAACGTGACCGCCGCAAACAGGAGGGCTAGGTTTCGTCGCCCTCGATAGGGCACCGATGCCTGCCAGAATAGCCGTAGAATATCTTTGCTTGTAGTTTTTTTCTTCAAAAATGTGTCCTTTCTGGGCGGTTATATATTAATAAAAAGGGTGATGTAGCTACTCTGCGGTATAGCCAGACATACCAAGATCGTCAACGACCTAAGATAAAACGTCTGGTGCAGTTCTAGAAGAGCCCAGGTGAGGTGAGCTCATAGGATTGCTCATTATACAGCGGATCGCCTGGCGAGTCAAGTGCGGCGTTAGTTGATCCGGCCGGTATTTCTTGTGATGTGCACCAAGGTGCGTTACAATAGATGAGATGGCTTTACACAATATAACGACAACACAAGAATTTGAATCACAAGTACTCAAAAGCACTCAGCCGGTTTTGGTTGATTTTTGGGCGACATGGTGTCCACCGTGTCGAGCGATGGCGCCGATTTTGCAGCAAATTGCTGACGAGACCGCTTTTTCTGTGGTCAAGATTGATATCGAGGCTAGCCCGGACACTGCCGCACTCGCACAACAATATGGTGTCCAGAGTATTCCAAATATGAAGATTTTTGCGGGCGGGAAGCCAGCCGCTGAGCTAATCGGCATGAAGCCAAAGCAGGCATTGATCGACGCGCTAGAGAGTGCAGCCGGTGGCTCAACTAGTTAGAGTGTGAGTACCTACACGAGTAGGAGGATGAGTATATTATCAAGGTAGAAAAGGAAGGAGAGAGATATGAAGGGTTTTTATGGTGATATCGAGCAGCTCACGGTGACAAACCAGGCGTTTCGTCGAGTACTGTATACGGCGCACCACTGTCAGCTAGTGGTGATGGCGCTGCCAGTTGGCGAGGAGATTGGCGCAGAGGTGCACCCGGAGAATGATCAGTTCTTCCGCTTTGAGGCTGGGACCGGTACGGTGGTGGTTGATGGCCACGAGTACCAAGTAAGTGATGGCAGCGCAGTGATCGTGCCGGCTGGTGCTGAACATAATGTCATCAATACTGGTGATGAACCACTCAAACTCTATACGATATATAGTCCAGCTCACCACAAAGATGGCATCGTGCGGGCTACTCGCCAAGAAGCTGAAGCACACGAAGAAGATTTTGACGGCTTGACGACAGAATAATACACTTTTCGGTCATTGTTCGCCTTCTTGGATTGTTGATGGTATAATAGGGGCAGAAGGAGGCAAATACCATGTGTCCAATTGATGTGTTTGCTCACGTGTTACTCCCTGATTTTTATCAGGCGATGTTGCAGATTGATGCGACTATATCAGACTCATTGCCATTCGTTCAGCATCCACAGCTGGCCGATATGGGTACTCGGCGGCAGTTTTGGGATGGTGAGACACGGCAGATTGTTGCTCCTGTCCATATCAGTCCAGAGGAGTATTGCGAGAGTCGGCAAGCGGCGCAGCTGTGCTTGCAGGCCAACGAGGAGCTGATGGCACTTGTCCGGCAGCATCGTGATATGTTTCGGGCTGGAGTGGCCTTGGTGCCGATGAGCCAGCCTGATATTGTAGAGGAGATCATCAGGGATCAAGTGCAGCTTTCGACTGAGCTTGTCGGTGTGCAATTGTTCACACGGTCCTGCGGCAAGAGTATTGCCGACCCTCTCTTCGCCCCGATTTTTCAGCTATGTGCTCAGGCGCATATTCCGATATGGCTTCACCCGGTGTTTGATGTGCGTAAGCCGGATAACAACCTCATCTTCAGCTGGGAGTACGAGACCAGCCAGGCGATGCTGCAGTTGGTGCAGGCAGGTGCGCTACGACAGTACCCAGACTTGGTGATTATCACTCATCATGCTGGGGCAATGGTGCCATATTTTGCGGAGCGAATTGCTCACATGCTCCCCGAGGAGCAGGCGGCGGATTTTGCGAAATTTTATGTTGATACAGCTATTTTGGGCAACCCCAAAGCGCTTGAATTAGCCGTCGACTATTACGGTGTTGACCATGTGCTGTTCGGTACGGACGCGCCATTTGGTATCGAACCAGCTGGTGCGACAGCCGAGATTGAACAGGCGATCCAACAACTCTCTCTGAGCCAGGATGACAAAGAGGCGATTCTATGGCGCAACGCGACAGATCTGCTGCCAGCGATCGCCTAGGTGTGCGACGGACGCTTGGTCGACTGGTTGGCCGGGTGTTGTCATTTTTACACCGATTTAGAAGCGGGAATGATAGAGTGAGAGTGCTCGCCCGCCGATCAGATGGTAAGATTCTCGTGGTTCGGAATTACTATAGCCGGCAAGGGTGGGCACTTCCCGGTGGTGGCGTCAAGCGGTCTGAATCCCGCGTACAGGCAGCCAGAAGGGAGTGTGTAGAAGAGGTTGGTTTGCAGGTTGACTCGCTTCGGTATGTTGGCCGTACCTATTCGTACGAATCATACAGACCGTTCGTGGTATATGTGTATGCTGGGGTGGTCTCTGGTGATGGGGTAGTCAGGCGTAATCACGAAATCATGGCAGCTGACTGGGCTGATGGCGCCCAACTCCCTCAAGAATACCGATCTTTTATAGATAAATAAAATATGATATAACAACGCTATGATAAATAGAATTGATAACATATTTGGATACAATAGTCGGCAGGAGAGTCTCCACGATGTGATGGAGCGAGCAGAAGCCCCGAACTATGCGGTGCTTGGTGCGGCAGTATTGGCGGCGGTAGGGTCAGCCCTTAGGGCAGAAGCAGTCGACTGGGATAATCAAGCTATCTCTCTCACGGAGGATGCTCAGAGCGCGGCTCATACGGTGGATGGTGACCATGCAGTGGACGTTCTTGTCATGAGTACCAATGAGCAGCAGATAGCCGACTATCGCACAACGCTAGCAGCAGCGCTTGGCTATGAGGGTGCCTCCGTATCCGGGCTGTGCGAGAGTCGAAAAAGCAAGCGAGCTCTCCGAGGTATCACCGGCCTCTGTCTTGATAAACGGTCAGGTTCATTGTCGCTCCAAGGGCACAGGATTGTGACGCCACTGCCATCTGATAGCTTGGAGCCATGGCTTATCAAACAGGATGACCATGTACTTTGCCGGACACTGAGTCCTGTTGCTCAGCTGGGATTGTATATGAATCAGCCAGTCGCAGGGCTCCATTCGCAGCGCGATGAGCTTGTCGGCGAGGTGAGAGATCTCCTCATGCCACACGGCAAGATTGGTGATGTCCCGGCAGGTTACCGTAATCTCTACTTGGATTTTCTGCAGCACTCTCACGAAGTGACCCGGCCCGGGCGCAGAAGATAGGGCGCTCCGGCCTCCTCGGAGCCCTTAGGTGTGCGCTATAATAAATTTGTGAATGCCGCATTATCTCAAAAATTAAAGACACTACCGTGCCGCCCCGGGGTATATTTTCATAAGGCAAAAAATGGCGAGGTAATTTATGTCGGGAAGGCAGCGGTGTTGCGTAACCGAGTACGTCAGTATTTTCAAGATTCGCGTGGTCGCGACAACAAGACTATGGCTCTGGTGGCAGAAATTGCCGACACTGATTGGATCGAGACTGAGAGTGAAGTGGATGCACTATTCCTCGAGAGTGAGATGATCAAGCGCTATATGCCACGCTACAATGTACTGCTACGTGATGATAAGTCGCAAACATTTGTCCGGATCGACATGAAGAGCCAGTGGCCGATCGTCGGCTTTACCCGCAATCCACGCGACGACGGGGCAGAATATATCGGACCTTTTTACAATGGATTGGCACTAAAGAAAGCTGTGCGGTATCTGCGCAGAGTGTTCCCCTACCTGACACGGCCGCGCCGACCAGGCCATAGCCGCCTCGATGAAGACTTAGGCTTAAGCCCAAAGGAAAGCGATGGCTCGAGCGCCTACAAAGCTAATCTCCGTACACTCATCAGCTATATAAAAGGCAACCGCAAGGCTATTGTTGCTGAGCTGGAGCGCGATATGAAAACGGCTGCTGGATTGCAGCAGTTTGAGCGTGCCGCTGAGTTGCGCAATAAATTGCGAGCCATGCAGGAGCTGCAGCAGCGGGTGTGTTTTGGTGATAGAGAATTTCTGGCGATCAGTAAAGACCGAGCCTTGGCGGATTTGGCGAAGTTGCTTGGCTTGGCGCAGATACCTGCTCGTATTGAGGGGTATGATATTAGTCATATGAGCGGCCACCAGGTAGTTGCTAGCATGGTGGTTTTTACGAATGGGGTGAGTAACCGTACTGAGTACCGCAAGTTTAAAGTAGCTGAAAAAAACGACGACACTGGCAATATGCACGACGTCATTTTTCGCCGGCTGAGTGAGCGCCGCCTAAAAGGATGGGGGCAGCCAGACCTCTTGTTGATAGATGGCGGCAAAGGCCAGCTGGCTGCGGCGATCAAGGCGCGTGATCAACAGGGTGTCCACGTGCCGATTGTCAGTATTGCTAAGCGCCACGAGGAGTTGCTTGTCCACAAGACTGGCTCACACGTCGATATAAGATTCCTCCAGCAGTCAGTAGCCGAGCGGCGGCCTGACCTAATGGTTGACGACCATGGCGATGTGTTTGTGGTTAATCTCCACCCCTACCATCGCAACGCTGGTGCCCACTCCAAAAATTTGCGTGGTCTGTCGGTGGGTGAATCGGCAGCCCCTGACTCAGCGGCAGATACGTTGGCGTCTGCTGATATTGTCAAGCTGTTTCAGCGGATTCGTGATGAAGCGCATCGGTTCGCGGTGAGTTATCATACCGTATTAGCGCGCCGTACTGGCACCAAAAACCAGCTGGAGCAGATTCCTGGTATTGGCCCGAAGACGCGCGCCAAACTCCTCAGGCATTTTGGCAGTGTGCGGGCTGTTTGCCAAGCTGACCGTACTGCGCTGAAGCGTGTCGTCAGTGAAGCTCAAGCCGAAGCGATTTGGCAGGCGTCTATTGAATTTCGACATGACGAATAATTGCGCTTATGCTATTATAGCGATATGAAAAAAGGTTTTACATTGATCGAAATTATGGTTGTTTTGGTGGTTATTGCCATACTTGTTGGTATTACCATCGTCAGTTATGGTGCGTGGCGCCATAATGTCACCCAAAAGGCTATCACTTCAGATCTACGGTCGGCCGCCAGTGCGATGGAGCAGGCCAAGAATTTTGGTAACGTCTACCCGGCGCAGCTGCCGTCATCCTACAAGTCAAACTCGACACAAATCACCGTCTACGTGCAAAATTCGCATAAGGATTTTTGTCTTGAGGGGGCCAGTACGTCACCAAATATCAAACTTCATATCAAAAATGGCTCATCAGAGGTGTATGAGGGTGGCTGCCCAGCTGTCACACCGACACCATGAGGAGGCGCTATTAGACAAAATGACAGTTGATCGCTATAATAGCGGTGATTATGAGACGACAATTTGCAGCTTTTTTGGTCCGTTGGGCGTTGAATTCGGTTGGTATTTGGGTGGCGGTACGCCTGTTTGGCTCTGGGCAACAGTTGCTTGATGGCGCTGCGACTGTGGGGACATTTATTTTTGCTGGATTAATCTTTTCGATCATTAATTCCGTCCTTAAGCCAATTGTGACAATTTTGTCTTTACCGGCTATTCTGCTGACGCTTGGGCTGTTTACCTTGATTGTCAATGGTCTGATGGTGTATATCTCACTCGCGTTGGTACCGGAGCTATCGATGAACTTTGGCGACTCGGTGCTTGCTGGAATTATTCTTAGTCTGGTAAACTATATAGTAAGCAGTGCGTTGAGTTTGAAGTCGGCGCCAGAAGAATAAGGAGAATACATGCCATTAGATACTATTTTGCCGTATATCACACTGGGCTCAGCAGTACTGATGATTATCGCTATTTTGCTGCAGCAGCGTGGTGCAAGTCTTGGCGCGGGGTTTGGCTCATCTGGCGAGTTATTTACGACTCGTCGTGGGTTTGACAAAAATCTATTCGATGTAACTATAGTTTTTGCAGTGATTTTTGTGTTATCAATCCTGGCGAGTCTTGTGCTGCCTGGCGCAAAGTCATAGAGGTGTCGCTACTTGAGCAACAAAAAGACCTCTTGGAAACGATTTCAGCGGCTTCGTCTTTCACGGAAGGCGCTTAATCAGCGTGTCCAGAAAATTGAGAAGGGGACAATTCGTCATGCTCACCGGTTTGTGATGTCGCGGCTTGATCGGCTATCAGGGGTGCGGCGGCATGTGTTGAGTTGGCTGGTGCTGGTGATGCTGCTAGTCAGTCTGAGTGCGACGCAGTGGATTGTCTTTCGCGATAATTATAGCTTTCGGGCTCCGGCGGCTGGGGGGACGTATTCAGAAGGAGTACTCGGCCCACTTGCGACGCTGAACCCGCTGTATGCTCGCTCTAATGCGGAAAAATCAGCAGCTCGACTGCTATTTGCCAGCTTATATAATTACGACACTACCGGTCATCTCAAAGGCGACATGGTTGACCGGCTGACTATTAGTCAAGATGAAATGAACTATACCGTGACGCTCAAACGGGGGTTGAAGTGGTCTGACGGTGTGCCGATCACCGCCAAAGATGTCGTCTTCACTGTGTCGCTTTTGCAAAATCCAAACACCAATAGCGAAATTACCGGCTGGCAGCTCGCAAAAGCAACCGCTCTTGACGATCAGACAGTTAGGTTTACACTGGCCGCACCATATGCGCCGTTTATGCATGCGCTGACCTTTCCGGTATTGCCGCAGCATAGTCTGGCTGATGTTCACCCTTCGGAGTTGCGGCAGCATAAGTACAGTCAGTCGCCAGTCACCTCTGGTCCATTTGCCCTACGTTTAGTGCAAAACGCAGCAGCCGACGGTACGAAGAAGATTGTCCATTTGGTCGCAAACACCTACTATCACGCCGGTACGCCTAAACTAGAGCGATTTCAGCTGTATGTGTATCCATCGCGTGATGATATTGTCAGAGGATTGCGAGTCAGTGAGATTATTGCGACACCCGAGCTGATGTACGATGCCCAAAAAGACCAGGCGATTCAGCAAAACTACACCAGTCAGTCATACGGTGTCAATAATGGGGTATACGCGATTTTCAATACCGCTGCCTCTGGGCCGCTCCAATCGCAAAAAGTTCGCCATGCTCTTTTTGGTAGCGTTAATATTCAAGCACTGCGCCGTAAGTTATCACGTGCCAGCGAGGTGCTTGATGGGCCAATCCTACCGCATCAGGTTGAGGGTAGTCTGCCGCGATACGACAAACCTGATGTCGCCAAAGCAAAACGGCTGCTCGATGAAGACGGCTGGACACTCCAAAATAACCAGCGCCGCAAGGGAAACGACACACTGAAATTATCGCTTGTGGCGCTCAAGGGTCACACGTATGAGGAAGCGGCGCAGTATTTGGCTGCAGTGTGGCGCCAAGCGTTGAACGTCGAGGTTGATATCCGGGTGGTTGATCCAGCCGACACCTCGCAGGATATCCTACAGACAGTATTGCAGCCGCGCCAGTTTGACGTATTGGTCTATGAATTTGTGCTCGGGGGCGACCCGGATGTCTATGCCTACTGGCACTCATCGGAGGCAAATCCGCGTGGTCTTAATTTCGCCAATTACAATAGTGCGATTGCTGATGAAGCGCTGGCTGGTGGGCGGGCCAAACTGTCTAGCAAGCAGCGCCTCGATAAGTATCGGGCATTTGTCAAATACTGGTATGCTGACGCACCGGCTATACCGCTCTATCAGGCAAAAATTGACTATGTTCATCTGCCATCAGCCCAGACAATTGCACCATCTGCTCGGCTAGTATCGCCAACTGATCGCTATGCGAATGTCTTGCACTGGACGATTCGCAGCGCGCCCGTTTACAAAACACCATAGCATCGGTATAATAGCAGGCAGTGGTGCGCCACAGGTTTTGGTAAGCGTGAGCTTGCTGGAGCCATTGTGATATGCGGGCGTGGCGGAATTGGTAGACGCGCTAGCTTGAGGGGCTAGTGAGCA
>ERZ773070.40-NODE-40-length-94810-cov-5.665221_pt1 | contig 94810 bp, 100 predicted proteins | sample MGYA00580618_ERZ773070 | MGnify/ENA primary metagenome ERZ773070 (study PRJEB29015, sample SAMEA2738023) | human oral metagenome | biome: human oral; feature: human-associated habitat; material: dental | place: China | collected 2019 ...
GTGTATAACCTTCCATTGACTCACCAATCATCTGACCATATTCGTTTACTGGCATAGCTTTCTCCTTGTTTTGCTTTTCAAACTTTATAGTTGCCCATAGTATATCATACTTTCATAAGAAGATTCAAAAAATCCTCCAGATTCTACTCTGAAGGATTCCTATCTTATTTCACAACGATATTCACAAGCTTGTTAGGGACACTAATCACTTTCACGATTTCCTTGCCGTCAATCTCTGCTTTGACTTTTTCGTCAGCAAGAGCAATTTCTTGCAATTCTTCGCGTGATAGATCTTTAGCGACCATGAGTTTGGCACGGACTTTACCTTTGATTTGGACGACGATTTCGATTTCGTCTTCAACCAATTTGCTTTCGTCCCATGTTGGCCAAGCTACGTAAGAGATTGACTCACCTGTTGCTGCGACTGTTTGCCAGAGCTCTTCTGCCAAGTGAGGCGCAAATGGGGCAATCAATTGGATAAAGCCTTTGGCATAGTCCACATAAAGTTTGTCTTCCTTGTTAGCCGCGTTGACAAAGACCATAAGCTGGGCAATAGCTGTATTGAATTTCATGGACTCGATTTGCTCTGTTACAGACTTGACGGTCTCATTATAAACTTTGTCAAGAGCACCGCTATTTTCCGCAACGATTTCTTTGGTTGTCATCAAACGATAAACACGGTCGAGGAACTTACGGCTTCCTTCCAGACCTTCTTCTGACCAAGCAATCGAAGCATCAAGTGGTCCCATGAACATTTCATAGACACGAAGAGTGTCAGCACCGTATTGTTCCACCACATCGTCTGGGTTGACAACGTTCTTAAGAGATTTAGACATCTTGGCTGGCGCTTGCTCCAACTCTTCACCCGTTTCCACATGGAAGAAGGAACCGTCACGTTTTTCAACCTTGTCAGTTGCCACAAGAGCCCCACGATGGTCACGGTAGCTTGTTCCTAAGATCATTCCTTGGTTAAAGAGTTTTTGGAATGGCTCTTTCGTAGGAACAACACCAATATCATAGAGGAATTTGTGCCAGAAACGAGCGTAAAGCAAGTGAAGCACGGCATGTTCTGCACCACCCACGTAGATATCTACTGGTAGCCATTGTTTGAGGAGATCTTCATCCGCCAATTTTTCTGTGTTGTGTGGATCGATATAGCGGAGATAATACCAGCTTGAACCTGCCCATTGTGGCATAGTATTGGTCTCACGACGGCCTTTGACACCATCTGCACGAGTCACTTCAAGCCAATCTGTCAAGTTAGCTAGTGGACTTTCACCTGTACCTGAAGGGCGAATGTCCTTGGTTACAGGCAAGACAAGTGGCAATTCATTTTCAGGAACAGTCGTTGAAGTCCCATCTTCCCAATGAATGATTGGGATTGGTTCACCCCAGTAACGTTGACGACTAAAGAGCCAGTCGCGGAGACGGTAAGTCACCTTCTCTTGTCCACAGCCTTTTTCTTCCAACCAAGCTACGATTTTAGCAATGGCCTCTTCTTTGTTCAGTCCATCTAGGAAATCAGAGTTGACGTGAAGACCGTCTTCTGTGTAAGCAGCCTCTTCAACGTTTCCACCTTCAAGTACTTCGACGATTGGAAGGTCAAATTGTTTGGCAAATTCCCAGTCACGTTGGTCATGGGCAGGCACAGCCATGACAGCACCTGTTCCATAACTAGCAAGAACATAGTCCGCGATCCAGATTGGGATTTCCTTTCCATTGACAGGATTGATGGCATAAGCACCAGTCCAAACCCCTGTTTTTTCCTTGGCAAGGTCGGTACGAGCCAAGTCAGACTTGAGACTAGCTTGGTGTTTGTAGTCAGCTACAGCCTCTGCTTGCTCTGGGCTTGTGATCGCGTCAACCAAGTCATGCTCAGGAGCCAAAACGGTGAAAGTCGCACCGAAAAGGGTATCCGGACGAGTGGTAAAGACTGTGAATTCCTTGTCTGTTCCTTTTACTTTAAAGGTTACATTGGCACCAGTTGATTTCCCAATCCAGTTGCGTTGCATATCCTTGATAGACTCTGGCCAATCAAGTTCATCCAAGTCATTGAGCAAGCGCTCCGCATAGGCAGTGATTTTGAGCATCCATTGGCGCATTGGTTTGCGGACTACTGGATAGCCTCCACGCTCAGAAGTTCCGTCAGGAAGAACTTCTTCGTTGGCGATGGCAGTTCCCAATTCTTCCACCCAGTTTACTGGAACTTCCGCTTCATAGGCCAAGCCTTTTTCGTAAAGCTTGGTGAAAATCCATTGAGTCCACTTGTAATAGTTTGGATCTGTTGTGTTGACTTCACGGTCCCAGTCATAAGAGAATCCAAGCGCATTAATTTGGCGTTTGAAGTTGGCAATGTTTTCCGCCGTAAAGTCTGCCGGGTCATTTCCCGTATCCATAGCATATTGCTCTGCAGGCAAACCAAAGGCATCCCATCCCATTGGGTGAAGGACGTTGTATCCTTGTGCACGTTTGTAACGGCTGAGGATATCGGTTGCTGTATAACCTTCTGGGTGTCCTACGTGCAATCCAGCTCCTGAAGGATATGGGAACATATCGAGAGCATAAAACTTCGGTTTTGATGCATCTGTTCCTGTCTTAAATGTATGATGTTCTGCCCAGTAGCCCTGCCACTTAGGCTCAATTTCTTTATGATTGTAAAAACTCATGGTCTCTCTCCAATTTTATGATGTTACTATTATACCATTTTCAAGAGATTTTTACAGATGAAATCATGAAGTTTCCATTGATACCTATTACAAAACATACTCTAACTATTTCCTTTTAATTGACCACCAAAATTGAAAGTTGTATAATGCTAGCTGGAGGAAATAATCATGGATTTACAAACTATTTTTGCATATGGGTTCATTCTCATTTTCATCATCACAGAAACGTGGATTAAAAGGAAAACAAAATCAAACAATGAAAATAACTCTGAAGACAAAGGAAGTCGTTACATCATTATTGGTAGTGTTGTTTGTTGTCTTCTATTAATGAACGAACAACTTCTACCTTCTATAGCTCAATTGCCACATTTTTTGATCTATATTGGAATTCTCCTTTCTCTAGCCGGCTTTGTATTACGTATCTATGCAGTTAATTATCTTGGGAAGAATTTTACACTTGCGGTTCAAACAACAGATAGTCAGCAGTTGGTAGAAGCAGGTCCCTACTCTATAGTAAGAAATCCTGCCTATACTGGTAGCATCGTATCCATACTTGGCTTGTCAATTGTTTCATTAAATCCTCTCACAATTATTATTTGTCTTATTCTATTGGTAGTTGGTTACAGTATTCGATTAAAAGTAGAAGAAAAAGCCTTATACAATCATTTTGGAAAAGCATATGAAACATACTGTCAAAAGGTTCGCTATCGAATTTTCCCTTATATTTGGTAATTTCATTCAAATATAACATATCTTTCAACTAGGTTTGACTGATTGCTAAACATGATAAATATTTTTTTAATGAAGGATTGAGTTTTGCGTTATGCAAGATTTAATCCTTTTAGTTTGATTTCACTCTGTTTATATCGGATGCCACTATGTTGGACTTTAGGGTATTATTTCTCCAAAATAATTCGAGCGTTCCTGACTTTGCTTCTGCAGAATATCTTGCAAACTGAGAGCAAACATTCTCGGTAAAATAATAGCTAAAATCCCATAGGTCACTAAAGCAAACCAAAACGAGAAATGTGCAAAATACATTCCCATCAAAAAGGCTGTCAAGAACCCTGTACAAATAGGAGCTATCGTATGTGCAAAAAAGATTTCCAGCGCTTCAATATCTTCACCAATCATCTTGAGAAATTTGCCGCTTTCCTGACGATCCAACTTTGCTGGTGCCAAACGACGAAGCTTCGCAAAAATGAGCTTACGTAAATCCGCCAGAGAATGGAAGGCAACAAAATGCCCGAAATAATGCTCGCCATAACGAAAGGCGCCCCGAGCTAGGGCTAGTCCAATCAGTAAAATCAGACTCCACCAAGCAGGCTGCTGACCATTTAGAGCATGAAAACCTAATACAATCACCAGAGTTGGAATTGCTACCGTCGTGATAAAGCCAAGCACCGCAAAGAAAACCGCTAGAGCGATAAAAGGGAGCAAATGGTTCATCACCTGAAAAAATCTGCTGAGGATAACACGCGTTGTGTAACGTTTTTTAGTTTCCATGCGTTAATTCCTCCAATTCTTGCTGGGTATTTGCCAATTGGCGGTATTCTTCACTCTGTTCATAGACTTCTGTCGGTGTTCCCAAAACCGTTTTTTCTTTTCCTATAAAGAGAACTTGACTTGCTTTAGCGACTTGTTTCATCTTATGGGTAATCTCAATGACAAGCGCATCTTGCGCTACCAAATTTAGCAAATCATAGATAGCCGCTTCATTGTCTTTATCTACACTGGACGTTACTTCATCAAACAGATAGAGCGAACGCTTGGCCAAGATAGCTCGCACACAAATGATCTGCTGACGCTGCCCCAGTGACAATTGACTACCGTTTTCTCCCACAAAAGTATCAAAACCTTGAGGCAGCTCTCTTACAAATGCTAAAACGCCTTTTTCAGCCAGCCAGTCCTCTAATTCAACCCGCGACCAATCTACTGCCAACTGTAAATTTTCAATAATGGATGCGTTTAAAAGGACACTGTTTGCTGACACGTACATGACTTCCTGATAAATGGTTGATTTGAATAGGCTTTTGATTTCTTTTTCTCCTAAGAAAATGGAGCCTCTGTCCGCCTGTCGTTTTCCCAACAACAGCTTGGCTAACGTCGTTTTCCCACGACCGCTTTCTCCTGCAATTGCTAAGATTTGTCCACGTTTCATTTTAAAGCTTAGATTTTCAAATAATTTTCTATCCGCAAAAGCAAAATCCAAGCCACTAACTGTCAATTCACTAAAAGGAGGCAATTCCTGCCGTTCCTCTTTTGATTCTTTTTCAATCGAATCCAAAAACCCAAAAATTCGATCAGCCATTTTGGTATTCATCATAACTAAATGCATTCCATAACCGGCTTCACGAATCGGCGTGAAAAACTCAGTTGCAATGAACACAAAGTAAATCATAGCAAATAGTGATAAATTTCCTGCTTGTAACATGGAAGCTGCAACGAAGCCTGACACACCAATCCCCAAGTACATAACGGCATCCATGTAGCCAACCGACTGTAGCTGAAATCCTAGAAGTTCCATAGTTGCATCACGAAAATCCTCTGCCTGCGCTGCAAACTCCTTTTCATATTTAGCATCTGCCTGATAAGAATAAAGAGTATTCAGCCCTTGAAGATCATCTAAAAAGAGATTACCAACGTCCATATAAGAAGCCCAGTAACGATTCATAATCCTGCGCGAACGCTTCTGCATGAGAACGATAGAAATGGGAATCAAAGGCAGTGAGAGAATAAAAATCAAACCGCCAGCAGGGAACAGAAAGAACACAACCACCAACACTGTCAAGCAATTCAAATACGTTCGTAGATTTAAGGGGAGATAATAAGAATAATACGTATCTAAACTGTCAATTCCTTGTGACGCTACCGTCAGCACATCTGCAGCCGTCTTACTATCCTGAAATTCTCCGTCTTTATCTACGAAGGCCTGAAAAAATGCTGCTTTTAGTTTATTGCGAGCAAACTGTGAAGCTACTCCTTGGAAATTTTTCGCCAGAAGCGAAAGCGTAAAACCTAAGCTAGAAAAGAAAAACAGCCCAAAAAGAACCGATAAAAAGTTCAATGATATTCCCTCATATAAATCCGACAAAACTTTTGCTATCAATGCAAAGCTCAAAATCCGCATGATAAATTGAAGCCAGGCTAAAAAAGCCGATAGATAAACCAGTTTCATTTTAGGCTGGATCTGTTCTTTCAAACGAGCAATCAGCTCTTTCTTTCTGCTCCGTGATATTTTTTCTTGCTCTTGTGTCATCACTTTCTCCTCATATTCTTCATTCTATCCTACATTTATTCATTATAACACTCCCAAGCAGAGAAATAAATTAAATTTTCAGTTTTTTTAATTTGTGCAATCTATGAAAACTTTCCTTCCTTGTGAAATCTATTCATAAGATAAAGAATTAGCCATCCTTTCTACGCTAGGCAACAAAAAACCAGCTGGCCCTTCCAACTGGTTTTGAGTAAAGTGAACCATTACCAAATAATCACGCGGTCTTCTGGTTTGCGCCACATGCCATCGCCTTCTTTAACATCAAAAGTCGTAAAGAAATCATCAAAGTTTGGCAATTGAACATTTGTCCGAAGTTTTCCAGGAGCATGCACGTCCACGCTGGCTAGCATCTGCATGAACTCCGACCGAGCTTTCATGCGCCAGATACGGGCAAAGTTAGTAAAGAATTCTTCTGCAGAGAAGTCTGCTTCTTTCTTAGCTGCTTCCAATGCTGCCGCAATCCCACCAAGGTCTGCAATATTTTCTGAAACAGTTAGTTTCCCATTGACTTTAGCACCGTAAGAATCCTGTCCGTCAAATTGCTCAATCACCTTCTGAGTCCGAGCTGTGAAAGCTTCGTAGTCTTCTGGTTTCCACCAATTTTTAAGGCTACCATGCTCGTCAAAGGAAGCTCCATTTGAGTCAAAAGCATGAGAAATCTCATGAGCAATTACCGCACCGATTCCACCATAGTTAGCTGATGAAGATTGATGCAAATCATAAAATGGCGCTTGGAGAATGGCTGCTGGGAACACAATTTGATTTTGCTGTGGGTCATAATACGCGTTGACCATATGGGCTGGCATGTGCCATTCACTGCGATCCACTTCCTTGTTCCACTTGCTCCATGTGTGCGCAATAGAAATTTTTGCTAAGTTTTGAGCATTCTCCACCAAACTCAGATTCTCATCAATCACTTTTTTCGCATAGGTTTCTGGCAATTTCTCTGGATATCCGATATGCGGTGTAATGACGTTGAGCTTGACAATCGCTTTATCACGTGTTTCCTTAGCAAGCCAATCCGCCGTTTCCAGACGCGACTTATAAACATCAATCATCGCAGCAACTTTGTGCTCTACATCAGCTTTGGCTTCAGGTGAGAATTTTTCTCCCGCATACCACAAACCAAGTGCTTGGTTATACGGACCTTGCGCTAGCTGGTAAGCTGCCTTTTCTTTTGGACGTGGTTCTGGGACACCTGAGATAGCGCGTGCATAGGTACCTGAAAGGACACGAATTTCTTCAGTGAGCAAAGAAGTCCATGCTCCAGTAGAGAATAACTTCAGTGCCGCATGCAAATGCTCCCAATTCTTTTCTGAATAACATTCTGCTGCAAATTCTTTCCAAAAGCGCTCTTGAGGAACAATCACTTTGTCTGGGACTTGTCCCAAAATCTCTGTAAAAATCGCGTCAAGCGGCAATTCTGGAGCTAGCTTCGTGAAATCTGCCCAATCGTAAGGATGATACAATTTCACATATTCTGAACTTTCTTCATTAGAGAGGACATACTTGGCTAATTTAGCATCCAATTCCAGATATTTATCCAAAATATCTTTTGTTTCCTCTGCCGAAAAGCCAAATTTAGGCAACAATTCTTCCTGCATTTTCCGCCAGATTGCCAGCAATTCCTTGCCTTTTTCATTTCCTTCTTCATAGTAGGTTGTATCTGGCAAAATGATCCCAGGTGCATCAGCCCAGAGAACATTCATTTGCGCATTCATAAAGTCTGGAGCAACATCAAAAGTAAAGAAATTTGGCTTTCCAGCCATTTCATATTCAGCAATCTTATCTGCAAATTCCTTAAAAGAGCCAAGCGCTTTATATTCTTCCACAAGCGGCATTGCCGGAGCAACTCCTGCTTGTTCCCGTCCGTCAAAATCTGCCACCAAACGATGGTATTTCACAAAATTTTGCAAGATTGGATCATCCGGTACATCTTGACCTGCTAACCATTTATCAGTTGTAGCTAGCATCAATTTTTCAATATCTTGATCCAGATCCATAAATCCACCTGTCATAGGCTTGTCATCAGGAATAACTGCTGTTTTTTCCCATTCACCATTAACATAGTCAAAAAAATCATCTTGTAAACGTGTCATCTTGTTCTCGCTTTCATTGTTTTATCTTAATCCTATCAAAAAAGTTCTGAATAATCAAACTTTTATCAAAAGGGAGTTTTCTGGCAAACATTGCTTCTGATTTTTCTTAAAAATTCTAAAAATTAACTTGACTTAATTTTTATTTTAATGTATATTAACAGTAGGGGTGTATAAAAATGATACGTATCGAAAATTTAAGTGTCTCTTATCAGGAAACACTTGCTCTCAATCAGATTTCTTTGGAAATCCAAGGCCCAACTATCATGGGAGTTATCGGTCCAAACGGAGCTGGCAAATCCACCCTTTTAAAAGGGATGTTGGGCATCATTGACCACGCTGGACAAACTTATCTTGATGATAAAGAATTCTCAAAAGTGCTCAGTCACGTAGCTTATGTGGAACAAAAAATTCACATTGACTACAACTTTCCTATCAAAGTAAAAGAATGTGTGTCGCTTGGACTGTATCCAAAAGTGAAATTGTTTCACAGACTAAAAAGCACAGACTGGGACAAGGTGACAAATGCGCTACGCATTGTCGGCTTAGAGGATTATGCTGAACGCCAAATCAGCCAGTTGTCAGGAGGGCAATTTCAACGAGTCTTGATTGCGCGCTGTCTGGTACAGGAAGCAGACTGTATCTTTCTGGACGAACCGTTTGTCGGGATTGATTCGATCAGCGAAGAAATTATCATGACAACGCTACGCAATCTGAAAGAACAAGGGAAAACGATTCTCATCGTCCACCATGACTTAGGAAAAGTCCCGCATTACTTTGATCAAGTTTTAATTTTGAATAAAGAACTCATTGCCATTGGGGAAACTTCATCAACTTTCACAGAAGAAAACTTGAAAAAAGCCTACGGCTCTCAGCTTTTTGTGAATGGAGGTCTTTAATATGTTTTCAGAATTTCTTGATGGACTACAAAATTTCCATTTTCTACAAAATGCACTGATTACAGCCATTGTCATCGGGATTGTTGCTGGAGCAGTTGGTTGCTTCATCATTCTAAGAGGCATGTCTTTGATGGGCGATGCCATTTCACATGCGGTCTTACCGGGAGTTGCGCTCTCCTTTATTTTAGGAATCAACTTCTTTATCGGAGCCATTGTTTTTGGACTTTTAGCCTCGGTTATTATTACTTATATTAGAGGAAATTCAATTATTAAAAGTGATACTGCCATTGGAATAACTTTTAGCTCCTTTTTAGCTCTTGGAGTCATTTTGATTGGAGTTGCTAATAGTTCAACCGACCTTTTCCATATTCTTTTTGGAAATATCTTAGCTGTGCAAGACATTGATATGTGGATTACAATTGGTGTAGGAATCGCTGTCCTGATTGTCATTGGAATATTCTTCAAAGAATTATTGATTACATCTTTCGATCCACTTCTGGCAAAAGCGACGGGGATACCAGTCAACTTTTATCATTATCTCTTGATGATTCTCTTGACGCTAGTTGCAGTTACAGCTATGCAAAGCGTGGGAACGATTTTGATTGTTGCCATGCTGATTACACCTGCTGCTACGGCTTATCTTTACGCTAATAGTCTTAAAACAATGATTATCTTGTCTTCTAGCTTGGGGGCAATTGCATCTGTCTTAGGACTCTTCATTGGCTATACCTTTAATGTTGCGGCCGGCTCAAGTATTGTACTGACATCTGCCATTATCTTTGCTATTAGTTTCTTTATCGCTCCAAAACAACGATTTAACAAACTAAAAAACAAACCCAAGCTAAACGAAAATTAGTATTAATTTATATAAAGGAGAACCTTATATGAAAAAATTAGGTTTTGTCGCCGTTCTATTTTTAGCCGTCGTTGGTCTTGTTGCCTGCGCTGGTCAAAAAGGAACTTCCACCAACAAATCTTCAAAATTGAATGTTGTTGCTACCAACTCGATCATCGCTGATATTACAAAAAATATCGCCGGTGATAAAATCAATCTGCACAGTATCGTTCCTGTCGGAAAAGATCCACATGAATACGAACCACTGCCAGAAGATGTGAAAAAGGCATCAAAAGCTGATTTGATTTTCTACAATGGTATCAATTTGGAAACCGGCGGAAATGCTTGGTTTACAAAATTGGTCAAAAATGCGAAAAAGACTGAAAACAAAGATTACTATGCTGTAAGTGATGGAGTGGATGTTATCTATCTGGAAGGTCAAAATGAAAAAGGCAAAGAAGATCCACACGCTTGGCTAAATCTTGAAAACGGAATTATCTATGCGAAAAATATTGCAAAACGGTTGATTGAAAAAGATCCTAAAAATAAAGAAACTTACGAAAAGAATTTGAAAGCCTACACTGCAAAACTCGAATCATTAGACAAGGAAGCAAAAGCAAAATTTAAGAATATTCCTACTGAAAAGAAAATGATTGTTACCAGCGAAGGTTGCTTCAAATACTTCTCTAAAGCCTACGGCGTACCTTCTGCCTACATCTGGGAAATTAACACAGAAGAAGAAGGAACTCCAGACCAAATCAAAACTTTAGTTGAAAAACTTCGTAAAACCAAAGTTCCTTCACTCTTTGTCGAAAGTAGTGTCGATGACCGTCCAATGAAGACCGTTTCAAAAGATACGAAGATCCCAATTTATTCTAAAATTTTCACCGATTCAATTGCGAAAAAAGGAGAAAAAGGCGATAGCTACTACGACATGATGAAATGGAATTTAGATAAAATTGCCGAAGGTCTTAGTAAATAAGAAATATAAAAGGAGCCGGAAGTGATTGCCAGTTCCTTTTTACTTGAAATCCTTCTTGAATAAATAAGCCTTTCATTCTCTGAAACAAGCGGTTATCGGCTGTACTCTTAAGTTATTTTTGATATACTAGTATGATAAGGAGTAAAAGGACAACATGACCCCAAACAAAGAAGATTACCTCAAATGTATTTATGAGATTGGTACGCATACTCAAAAAATTACAAATAAAGAAATTGCCGCCCAAATGCAGGTATCTCCCCCAGCTGTTACAGAAATGATTAAAAAGATGAAAGCCGAAAAATTGATTGTAAAAGATAAAACAAGTGGTTATTTACTGACAGATCTTGGTTTACATCTTGTTTCTGAGCTATATCGCAAGCACCGACTCATCGAGGCTTTTCTCGTACATGATTTGGGATATACGACTGATCAAATCCATGAAGAAGCGGAAGTCTTAGAACACACCGTTTCAGAATTATTTGTCGAGCGCTTAGAAAAAATGCTGAATTTCCCAGAAACCTGTCCCCACGGCGGAACCATTCCTGCAAAAGGTGAATTATTGGTCGAAAAATACCAATTGACTTTAGATCAAGTTGAAAATGCTGGAACCTATCGTTTAGCACGAGTTCACGATGAATTTGAACTATTAAAATATTTGGAAAAACACGATTTACATCTGGGAGATACGCTGATACTGGAGCAATACGATCCTTACGCTCAACTGTATGCGCTCAAGGTCAATGAAAAAGAGCTGCAAGTCAACTCTGTTATCGCTCAACAGCTTTATGTGGAAAAAATATAAAAGGAAGTCAAAGCTGATAACATCAACACATTAGAGACTGCTCAATGCGTATTGAGTTCTATCCTAGAAAGCAAACAAGTCTGGAACAGTTTTGTCCAGACTCGTTTTTATTTATCATTTTCTCAACGATTCTTCGTATCTAACACAATGGTCACCGGCCCGTCATTGACTAGCTCAACTTGCATATCAGCCGCGAAAACACCTGTTTTAACAGCTATTTCTCGACCTAGCAATTCGTTGAAGTTATCATATAACTGACTAGCCAAGTCTGGTTGCGCAGCGCCTGTAAAAGCTGGGCGATTGCCTTTTTTTGTATCTGCGTAAAGGGTAAATTGAGAAATAGAAAGAATTTCTCCATTTACGTCTTTGACGGACAAGTTCATCTTGCCTTCATCATCTGAAAAAATCCGCATATTGGCAATTTTTCTCGCTGCATATGCCACATCTTCTCGAGCATCATCTGGAGCAACACCGACTAGCAACAGCAGCCCTTGCTGAATTTGATTGTAAAGTTTGCTATCAATCGATACCGAAGCTCGCTTCACACGCTGAATCACTATTTTCATTGTTGAACTTTCTAATTTCCGTTACATTTTGTGAATTAATTCGCAAAAATGCAATTCTAGCAAAACATTTCCGCTCTGCTGTCCTCACCTAGCCATTTGTCCTTTTGACAGAATAAACTTCAGGCACGCTCTTAATCTTATCTACAACTGTTGTGAGCATAGATAGATTAGCAATCCCAAAAGAAACATGGATGTTGGCAAATTTCATATCCTTCGTTGGCTGTGCATTGACAGTGGAGATATTTTTGGTTGTATTGGACAAAACTTGCAGCACATCGTTCAACAGACCTGCTCGATTCAAACCATAAATATCAATATGCGCTGTGTATTCCTTCGTAGAGGTATTTTCTTCCCATTCGACATCAATCAAGCGCTGTTCATAATTTTCCTGCGCCCGCAGATTCATACAGTCCTTACGGTGAATCGCCACCCCACGACCTTTGGTAATATACCCGACAATCTCGTCACCAGGAACTGGATTGCAACATTTGGCAATCCGTATCAAAAGCCCCGACGCACCTTGGATAATAACGCCGCCCTCATGCTTGACTTTCAGCGTTTCTTTATTCTCACGCTTCACTTCGCCACCCTTGACAAGCTCTTCTGCTTCAGCTCTCGCTTTAGCACGCTCTTCCTCACGGCGTTCTTTTTCTGTCAAACGGTTAAAAATAGAAATCGCACCAATCTCACCAAAACCAATCGCCGCAAAAAGAGCTTCTTCTGTTTTGTAGCTCGTTTTTTGCAGGACTTCTTCCATGTGCTTTTTGTACATGTATTTATTAGCTACATAGCCATGTTCTTGGAATTGTGCCTGTAAAAGTTCGCGCCCTTTAGAAATGGATAATTCCTTGTCTTGGTTTTTGAAAAATTGACGAATCTTATTGCGGGCTTTGCTTGTTTTTACAACATTAATCCAGTCACGACTTGGACCAAATGAATTGGTACTGGTAATAATCTCGACCTGGTCCCCTGTTTTTAACTTTGTAGTCAGCGGCACCATGCGACCATTGACCTTGGCACCAACCGCCTTTTCACCAACTTTAGTATGGATTTCATAAGCAAAATCAATCGGTCCTGAGTCTTTTGGTAGCGAACGAACAGCTCCATCCGGTGTAAAAACATAGATTTCTTCAGCAAGGTAATTTTCTTTGACAGAATCCACAAAATCCTGTGCATCATTAGACTGGTCTTGGAGTTCCATCATCTCCTTAATCCAATTCATCCCAATCGCCGATTCTTTGCTATCAACCTGCCCTTTAATACCTTTTTTATAGGCCCAGTGTGCAGCAACCCCGTATTCAGCCACTTCGTGCATTTCTTTCGTCCGAATTTGAAACTCAATCGGACCTTTAGGTCCATAAACGGTGGTGTGGATAGACTGATAACCGTTCGCTTTGCGATTGGCGATATAGTCTTTGAAACGCCCAGGCATGGGGCGCCAAAGTTCATGAATGTAACCCAGCATAGCGTACACATCACTTTGCGTATCTAAAATGCAGCGAATGGCAATCAGGTCATAAATTTCATCAAAGCGCTTTTTCTTGTCTTGCATTTTGCGATAAATGGAATAAATATGTTTTGGACGACCGTAAATTTCCCCATGAAGATTACGCTCAGACGCATAGGTTTCAATCTTATGAACCACTTCGTCCACTAACTCCTCACGTTCCCGACGTTTTTCTTTCATCAGGTGGGAAATCTTATAAAACTCTGTCGGATTCAAATATCGAAAAGCTAAATCTTCCAATTCCCATTTGACGCTCGAAATCCCCAAGCGATGAGCCAACGGAGCATAAATTTCCATGGTTTCACGTGAGATACGTTCCTGCTTGTCTTTGCGCAGATGCTTGAGCGTTCGCATATTGTGCAAACGATCCGCCAGCTTGACCAAAATGACACGGATATCCTTGGACATCGCCATTAGCATTTTGCGGTGGTTTTCAGCCAACTGTTCCTCGTGAGACATATACTTGACTTTACCAAGTTTGGTCACACCATCTACAATCACGCGCACATCATGTCCAAATTCGCCTTCCAAATCGTCCAAAGTTGCAGCTGTGTCTTCTACAACATCATGTAAAAAACCGCAAGCGACACTGACCGCATCCAACTTTAGCTTAGCTAAAATCCCTGCCACTTGAATCGGATGGATGATATAGGGCTCCCCTGATTGGCGAAATTGCCCTCTATGTCGATCTACTGCATAGAATAGAGCTTTTTGAACCAAGACAACATCTTCTGATGATAAATACTTTCTAGTAAGAGCGACCACTTGATCGCCCGTCAAATTCACTTCTTTTGGCATATTCTCTCTCCAGTTCTTCCTACCATTTTATCACTTTTAAGGCAATATGAAAACAAGGAAACACAGAAGAATGCAAAGCTTCTGTGAGAAATGGCCGATTTTTTTCAAACTGCGATTACATATAAGCCATATCCAGTAAATAGTAATTACTCCAAGTTTAGAAAAAGCCCGCCTTTATATAGGCGGGCTGTGATGGAAGAGGTGATGCTTTTCTGCATGTAGCATATCTCCGATAAATTCAACATAAGCATAAATGAGATAGCAAGCTGATACAACACCTAAAATAGCAATAAACAGCTCAAATAAGGTAGATAAAGACATGATGAACCTCCTCTCCTTACCAAGCAAAAGCAGTTTTCGCAATCTAGCCAGCAGATTTGTTTCCGTGCTTCCATCCTTTCTAGCTAAACTAAATATTTCACTTATATTATACCAAAGTTAGGAGTTAAGAACAATAGAAATGAGAGCTATTAAAGCTACTTTTTCCTACTGTATCAATTCTGTCAAAACACTAACTGCACTTAATGCGTAAAGCGGAGCTGTCTCTGTCCGCAAGATACGTGGACCTAGCCCTGCAAGTATAGCTCCTGCTTCTTCCAATGTAGTAATTTCTGCTGGAGACAGACCGCCTTCTGGCCCAAAGACAAATAAAATCCGACTTCCTATTTCGAGTCCTGTCACAGCCTTGACCAAAGCAGCAGACTCCCCCTCTTTGGCAGATTCCTCATAAGCTACAATGACGCGGTCAAACTGGCGCAAACAATCTAAAAAGTCAATTTTCTTCTCAAAAAATCGGACTTCTGGTACCCGATTGCGTTTGCTCTGCTCGGCTGCTCCCAAAACAATCTTTTCAAGTTTTTCTGCCTTTTTGGCTAATTTCTTACCGTCCCACTTGGCTACAGACCAGTCTGCTGGAAAAGCCCAGATAGCAGCTGCTCCCAGTTCTGTCGTTTTCTGAGCCACCCATTCCAGCTTGTCTCCCTTGGGAAAGCCAGAAGCAACCGTCACATGAAGCGGCAGCTCCGCGTTGTCTGGTAATTCTTCTACCAGATTCAACACATGGCGCTCCCTATCCGAAACTCTTGCTAGACGTTTAATGCCATCTTCAAAAACCAGCACCACTTCATCATCTTCTACCAAACGCATCACAGAAAACATATGCTTAAGGGTATCTTTATCTCTGATAATGACAGGATTTTCAACCTGCCCGTTCACAAAATATTGCTGCATCTAACCTCCTATCACTCCTGAAATCTCCTTGGTTTTCTTAAAAACACAGGCATTCCACTCGCCCTGAATCATATGGGTCTCTAGGAAAAATCCAGCAACTTCTGCCGACTCCCGCACCAGATTCCATTTCTCAGAGATAATCCCACTCATAATCAGGTAGCCCTCATCCTTAAGCAAACGGTAAGCATCATCCGTCAGATTTACCAAAATATCCGCCAGAATATTAGCTACAATGACATCCGCTTCGATGTCAACGCCTTTGAGAAGGTCGCCAGCTGCCACGTGAATATTTTCAGTTCCAGCATTCAGGGCAATATTTTCCTGAGCAACACGGACAGCTACATCGTCTAAGTCATAGGCGAAAATCTCCTTGGCACCCAAGAGAGAGCTAGCAATAGAGAGAACGCCAGAGCCAGTGCCTACGTCCAGCACGATTTCTCCGCTCCGCAAGACCTGCTCCAAAGCAAAGAGACTCATCTTGGTGGTCGGATGAGTGCCCGTGCCAAAAGCCATACCAGGATCCAGCTTGATAATCTTCTCACCAGTGGTCACCTCGTAGTCCGTCCAGGACGGCACGATGGTCAAGTCATGGGTGATTCGAGCCGGTTCAAAATATTTTTTCCAATTGTCCGCCCAATCTTCCTCTGCCAGCTGCTGAGTGGTTAACTGGGTTTCTCCAATATCCAAACCAAAATCCCTCAACTGAGCCAAACGCTCTTTCACTTCCTGACGAATCATTTCAAGGTTCACTGTTTCTGGGTAATAAGCCGTAATGGCAACCGTATTCAGCTGCTTTACCTGAGGCAGCACCTCCCCAAAAGGACCAGCTTCCCCCAGATAATCTGCGCTGTCATCAATAGCCACGCCTTGACTACCTAGGTCAATTAGAATATTACTGACCGCTTCTTCCGCCTCACGGCTGACCGTAATGGTTAGTTCTTGCCAAGTGTTCATGTGTCATTCCTTTCTTTTAATACTCTTCGTCATATAAACTATATCCATGCCCTCTTGCTCTAGTTCAGTATGCGTTTGATGATAGCCGCATTTTTCATAAAATTTGACCATAGGTTCATCTTGGAAAACTGTACACAAATCCCACTGAGTAATCGTCGAAAATTTTTTCTCTAGCAGGCGAATTCCTTCGTAGCCATAGCCTTTTCGCTGATATTGAGGTAAAATTGCAGCTGTCCCAAGCCAACCTGCTGTTCGCGCATCATTGGTCTGCAAGCGAAGAAAGCCAACAATTTCTTCGTCATCTTTGACAAAATAGTAAAAACTATTAGGACGTTCCACCAACTTCCACTTGATCCGCTCTCTATCTTCCAGATAAGGGTCATACTGATCATGATATTTTTCATAAACAGACTTGAAACTAGCACGTTGAATACTGATAATGGTTTCTAAATCTGTAGCTTCTGCTTGTTCTATATGAATCATCTCTGCACCTCCAAATAATCTCCCAATCTACTTTTCAACTGCGGGATGACCTTTTCATCCGCTAGTAATTCTTCTATATTTACTAATTTGTAGTCTTGTCCTTCGTCACCAAAAACAATCTGATCTATCAGTTCTTGACAGATAGAAGCCACCATGAAAACAGAAATTTTCTCAGGATGAACAAAGCCCTGATAACATTTGACCCAAACAATGGAATCCTCCATCAGTTCAATGCCCAACTCCTCAAAAACTTCTCTTTTAATGCACTCAAAAGGCGTCTCGTCCTTTTCTCTCCCACCGCCGGGAAAATCCCACATATTTGGGTAAGGAATAGTCGGAATATCGTCTCTTAAAATGGTTAAAATTGTATCGCCATGCAGCAAAGCAATTTTACAGCCTGAGAAATCAAACGTTTGATGCAAAACAGTCCTATCGCTCATTCTTCCCTACCTCCGTAAAATCAGTGTTCTTCTTAGACACGCTTGTATTTCAGTACCTCGGATATGGATAAAATTCCGTCTCCGTCAGCCCTGCTCTGCCTTTTTCAAAAGCTTCATTATTCCAGACAATTTCAAATTCCTCTGCCGCTGGATCTGCCAGAAAATCCATGAGAGCATCTAATCCCTCTTCGGCTGTCTGCTTCAAAAAATCCACAAAGTAGGTCAAGAATTCACGAGACAAACCTTTTTTTGGCTCGTAAGGGACAACTGTTAGATAATCCTCTGTTTCAAAGTGCGACTTAGCAGGATTATAAAAGAGAACGCTTTCTTCAAAGAGAATATCTTCTGAATTACTTTCTCCCTCGTCATCTAATAACTCTATGCCCTTTGCATTTTGTACTTCTAAGAGAAAGGACACTTCTACGGCATGATTCTTCTTATCCCAGTTTATCTCATAGTCAAATGGAAAGCATTGCCCCATTTCTTCATTTAATATATCCAAAAATCCATATTTAACCATAGCCAGCCTCTCTCCAATCCTTTAAAATGTGTTAAAATAGATACAACTATAGTAACATAAATCAGAACAGTTGAAAAGAATACCAGTAAGGAGGAAAACGTATGCCAGACAATTTAGCGATTCGCATGCGGCCTAAAAATATCAATCAGGTCATCGGTCAGAAACATCTGGTCGGTGAAGGAAAAATCATTCGTCGCATGGTGGAAGCCAATCGCCTGTCTTCCATGATTCTCTATGGTCCGACAGGGATTGGCAAGACTTCAATTGCTTCGGCTATTGCCGGAACTACCAAATTTGCTTTTCGGACCTTTAATGCTACTGTTGATGGTAAGAAGCATCTGCAAGAGATTGCGGAAGAAGCCAAATTCTCTGGTGGTTTAGTGCTACTGTTAGATGAGATTCACCGCTTGGATAAGACCAAACAAGACTTCCTCCTACCGCTCTTGGAAAACGGTCTGGTCATCATGATTGGCGCCACAACAGAAAATCCCTTTTTCTCCGTCACTCCCGCTATTCGCAGCCGAGTACAAATTTTCGAGTTGGAACCTCTGACAAATGATGATATTAAACAAGCCATTCAAACAGCCCTGACGGACACCGAACGAGGTTTTGATTTTCCTGTTCAGCTAGATGATGACGCACTGGATTTTATTGCCACTTCCACGAATGGAGATCTGCGCTCAGCCTTTAATTCTCTAGATTTAGCAGTCCTCTCTACCTCAGCGGATCATGCAGGCGTTCGCCATATCACTCTGGATATTATGGAAAACAGCCTGCAAAAGAGCTACATCACTATGGACAAGGACGGAGACGGGCACTATGACGTTCTGTCCGCCTTACAGAAGTCTATTCGCGGGTCTGATGTCAATGCCAGTCTCCATTATGCAGCTCGCTTGATTGAAGCTGGAGACCTTCCCAGTCTCGCACGACGTCTGACGATCATCGCTTATGAAGACATTGGTTTGGCAAATCCCGATGCTCAGATTCATACGGTGACTGCACTTGAAGCCGCTCAGAAAATCGGATTCCCAGAAGCTCGCATCCTCATTTCCAACATTGTCATTGACCTAGCGCTCTCTCCTAAGTCCAACTCGGCCTACGTAGCCATGGACAAGGCGCTCTCTGACTTGCGCCAGAACGGAAATCTCGCTATCCCCCGCCATCTACGAGACGGTCATTACGCCGGAAGCAAGGAGCTGGGAAATGCGCAGGATTACAAATATCCACATAACTATCCTGGTAACTGGGTGCAGCAAGATTATCTTCCTGAAAAAATAAAATATGCCGATTATTTCATTCCAAATGAAAATGGAAAGTATGAACGAGCCCTTGGCATGACTAAAAATAAGATTGATCAATTAAAAAACAACTAAAAAATCGTGGTATCGTTTGCAAAAAATCAATTTTTTCTCTTGAATTTTTCAAAAATTGTGGTATCATAATTATAGAAACGCTGTGGTGTACGACTTCACACTTAAGTGTTGACCGACTATTTTTTGTATTATTAGGGAAACAAAAGACTTCTAACAGCGTGCAGGCCGTGTCACGCGGAAGCAGCTTCAGTTAGAGCGAGTTGCCCACCTGCTTAATTGCGCGGGTTCAATACAAATCGTGAAGGTCCGGCACCAATACAGCTTTTTCTGTTGCCTCCTTAGCTCAGTTGGTAGAGCAGTGGACTCTTAATCCATGGGTCACAGGTTCGAGCCCTGTAGGGGGCATCTAATATTTACATACAAAAGCCTATCATATAGGCTTTTTTACTTACTCTCAACTATTTTTGCCCCATCATTTGCCCCACTTTTAAATCTATCTTTTCTTTTTGAATCAAATTACATCTTAACAAATAGTGTAAAGCCAGTTACTTTTGCTTTGATGCCATACAATATTTTCATGTAGAGAAGACAAATTTTATCTTCTCTTTTTATTTTCAAAATGATAAAAACTGATTTTCTTTTCATGAATCAGACTGAAACTTCCAAATTGTTTATTTATTTTATTGACATTTTCTATAAAAATAAGTACAATAGTTTTATTATCAAACTATACTATATAGGGGGGTATTGAAATGAAATTTTCTAATCGTTTATTGCTATTCCTTGCAGGAGTTGTTTTTGTCCTTTTAGCACTTTTTCTATTTACAAACCCAGTAGCTAATCTTGTTGCTTACAGCTGGTGGATTGCATTTGGTTTACTGGTTGCTTCTATAGCAGCTATTTTAGGCTATTTCTCTGCACCAAAAGAGCTTCGCTCACCTGTTTATCTTTTCCAAGGATTTGTTAGTCTTCTCTTAGCTCTTTACCTCGTTGCTTATGGCTTTGTGACCCTGCCGGTTGTCATTCCAACTGTTTTAGGAATTTGGTTAATTGTAGAAGCCATTATAGCTTTCTTTAAAGGCAATCGTCTGGGATTGATTTTCCCTATTATTGGCAACCATATCATGTGGATAGCGTTGCTTGCATTTTTACTAGGTCTAGTGATTCTGTTCAATCCAGTAGCTACAAGTGTCTTTGTCGTTTATGTCGTTGCCTTTGCATTTTTAGTTGCTGGCTTCACCTACATCATTAATGCCTTTCGTAAATAATCTAGCCGTTATTTTGGGCGTATTAAAAAAGCTGGGAAATCATATTCTCAGCTTTTTCGTATCTTTAATTGTCACTTTTTCGCATCCCATTCTGCGTAGAATTGCTCTAGGTATTCTTCCAAAAAACGATGCCTGCCCATGGCTAATTGCTTGGCATAATTTGTATTCATCAAATCTTTTAACTTCAACAACTTTTCATAAAAATGTAGAATTGCTGTTCCTTGATTACTTCGATATTCTTCTACCGTCATATCTTCTCGTGGTCGCAAGGCAGGGTCATGAATGGGTCTGCCCGTATGTCCAGAATAAGCCATAGCGCGTGCTATTCCAATCGCTCCAATCGCATCCAAACGGTCAGCGTCTTGAACAATTTTCCCTTCCAAAGTGCTGACATTCTTCTGTTGATGACCACCTTCAAATGACATCGTTGAAATAATATCCAGCACATGAGCTATTTCCGCATCTGAAGCCTGATGATTCTGTAGCCATTGCTCAACCTTTTGCAAGCCCACCTCTTCATTCTCATTTAATTTCCCGTCAGCTATATCATGCAGCAAGGCAGCTAGCTCGCAAATAAAAACATCTGCTTGTTCTTGTGTAGCAATTTCTACAGCATTGTTCGTGACACGCACAATATGCCACCAGTCATGCCCGCTCATCTCGTCTTTCAGTTCAGCATAAACAAAATCTCTCGCTTCTTGAAGAATTTTCGCTTGTCTATCCGTTATCATCTGTCACCCTTTTTATTTATATACACAAAAATCTCGAAGCGATTTTGAGATTTTTTGATTGAACTCACTTTTCAAGCCCAATCGTTTTCATTTTTTGTTGAATTTGTTGATACACGTGATTCCAGTCATTTGGATTTGCAATATCTAAATCATCCGTTGCAATTCTCATTTTAGGACTATAATTGTAATCTTCATACCAATTTTGATAATGCTTGTAAAGCAGCTGATAGTAGTCAGCGAGCCCATTTTCTTCATTTGGTTGCTCATAATCGCGACCACGTTTTTTGATATTGTTCATAATATGATCGAAACTTCCGTCTAAATAAATCAACAAATCTGGCGCCTTCTTAGGCAAACCTTGGATTTCTTCCATCATATTGTCCAAAAGTTCCAAGTAGATATTGTACTCTTGCTCACTAATGCTGCCTTTGAGGGTATTGATGTAAGTAAACAGAGCATCTTCATAAATAGAACGATCTAGAATGTTATTGTCATCATGATAGGCCGCTTTAATCATTTTAAAGCGTTTGTTTAGAAAGTAAATCTGCAAAGCAAAACCATATTTATCAGGGTCTTCATAATACTTATCCAAAATAGGGTTTTCTTCTACAGGTTCAAAAAAAGGCTGCGTTCCTAATTCCTCGGCTAGTCGATAAGTGTAAGTCGTCTTGCCTACCCCAATCATGCCCGCTAAAATAATCACTATCTTCCTGCACCTCCCAAATCTATCCAATATCAGGTTATCAGTCTCAACCGAACCACCACATATTGTACCAAAGAAAATGTTAGCACAATATATTGATGACGTCAAGATATAAAACTTCTAAATGTATAAACAAAAATAACCTTGTACAAAGAAGCACGATTAGCTCCAATACAAGCATTATTTTTAGGATTCTCCATTTGTGACCGTAAATTTGATATGCGAATAATCTTTTTCTAAATCTTTCCCTTTCAAAAAAGCTGTCGCATCTTTTTTAATCTGAATGAGGTCAATTCCTTGCGCTTGTGCTGCAAATACACAACCACAATAGCATTGGCGGTAAATGTCGTACTCCTCGCACATTTCGACCGAGCGCTTATAGCCTTGATTTTTCTTGAAATCACTAGGAAGATACTGCGTTGCGTAAACTTTCTGCACTTCAATTCCAACGCTATTGATCGTCTGCGAATTTTTATGAGGGCTGATTGTCAAGGCACTTCCAAAATAGTCAAATCCCAAATCAACCGCCACTTGCGCTGTCTTATCCAAGCGATAATCATAGCAGACTTTGCAACGATCGCCACCTTCTGGCTCTTCTTCCAAACCGTGTACTGTCCGGAAAAATTCCTGAGGCTCATAGGGAGCTTCTAAATATTGAACATGATTACCAGTATTTTCATTAAAATCGTGAACAAATTTTTGGGCAACATAGGCACGGCGTTGGTATTCTGCTTTGGGGTGAATATTTGAATTGGCAAAATAAACCGTCACGTCCGCATACTGGGTCAAATACTCCAGCGTATAAGTTGAGCAAGGTGCACAGCAGGTGTGCATCAAAATCGTAGGACGCTTCTGGTCTGCTTCCCAAACTTTGACCATTTTTTGCATCACGCGGTCGTAATTGATCTTTTGATTGGGATTCATCTTACTCAGAATTTCTTCAACATCAATCATCGTTCTCTCCTTAGAATGTAAGACTATTTTACCACAGAAAGAGAGTGGAGACAAATGGACAAAAGAGAATGGCTTTGTCAAGTGGTACTAATTTATTAAGTAACAGCAATAAATTCCTAATATTCATCGAACATTTTGGAGCTTCTATTTTTACTTTGTATCCTTTTTGTCTTCTATATGAACTCAAGCTAAAAAAGAGGTTGAGACAAAAGTTCCCAACCTCATGCATTTTATAGTTTGGCTTGTAAGACGCAGTGGTTGGTTGGATATCCTTATCCCTTGTTATACCGATGATAACGGCTATTCTAACCAACTGTGCGAAGGTGAAAGTCAAAACAGTCCAGTGGACTGTCTTAGGTCAGCAACTAGAAACTAGGACTTGCTGAAAAATCAAATTCTTCGAATGATTGATTTCTGTCCCACTCTCAAAATTGAACATGGTTAAGAGCTGCATTTCAAAAAGCATTTAACTAGCCACATATTCAGACATTCTCACATCTCTTTATTGTCCGTGCTAAGCCTGTCACTTAAGATAATTATGGAGCAAGTAGGACACTCTGACCCTGAAACTACTCTAGCTATTTATAATCACGTCACAAAAAACGCAAGAAAGAATGCTATAGACGCTCTAAACAAGTTATAATCTTTTGCCCCTTTTTTGCCCCTCCTTGCCTTTAATCGTGTTTCAGACAATAGTAAAACCCTTGATATTACAAGGGTTTTAGTTATATATTACATCATGCCACCCATCATACTTGGATCCATTGCTGGAGTTGGACTGGCTGGTTCTGGTTGGTTAGCAACAACTGCTTCAGTTGTTAAGATGAGGCTCGCTACTGAAGCTGCATTTTGAAGAGCAGAACGAGTAACCTTGACTGGGTCAATAATCCCAGCATCAATCATGTTCACCCATTCACCTGTAGCAGCATTAAAACCAGTTCCAGCTTCCGAATTTTTCAAGCGGTCAATGACGATAGAACCTTCAAATCCTGCATTCAAAGCGATTTGGCGAACAGGTTCTTCTAACGCACGAAGAACGATGTTGCGACCAGTTGCTTCGTCACCTGACAAGTCTAGCGCTTCAACGGCACTTAAAACATTGACAAAGGCTGTTCCACCACCTGAAACAATTCCTTCTTCGACAGCTGCGCGAGTCGCATTGAGGGCATCTTCGATGCGGAGTTTCATTTCTTTGAGTTCTGTTTCTGTTGCAGCACCAACTTTGATGACAGCTACACCGCCTGACAATTTCGCTAAGCGTTCTTGGAGCTTTTCACGGTCAAAGTCAGATGTAGAACTTTCGATTTGGGATTTGATAACAGCCACACGGCTGGCAATCGCTTCGGCATCGCCAGAACCTTCAACGATAACAGTGCTATCTTTGTCCACAGTCACTTTTGAGGCTTGTCCAAGCGCTTCAACCGTTGCGTCTTTCAATTCCAGACCAAGATCTTCTGTAATCACTGTACCGCCAGTCAGAATCGCAATATCTTCTAACATAGCCTTACGACGGTCACCAAATCCTGGTGCCTTCACAGCGACGACATTGAAAGTACCACGGATTTTATTCAACACAAGAGTTGGAAGAGCTTCACCGTCTACATCATCTGCGATAATCAAAAGCGGACGGCTTGTTTTCAAAATATTTTCCAGCAAAGGAAGAATTTCTTGGATATTAGAAATCTTCTTATCTGTAATCAAGATATATGGATTATCTAAGTCAGCAACCATTTTTTCATTGTCTGTCACCATGTATTGGGAAAGGTAACCGCGGTCAAATTGCATTCCTTCAACCACATCTAGCTCCGTTTCCATACCTTTTGATTCTTCAATAGTAATAACACCGTCATTGCCAACTTTTTCCATAGCTTCAGAGATGTATTCTCCGACTTTTTCAGAACGTGATGAGACAGCCGCAACTTGCGCAATCGCTTCTTTATTAGAAACCGGAACAGAATTTGCTTTTAAGGCTTCAACAGCTGTTGCAACAGCTGTTTCAATACCACGACGAATGCCAATTGGGTTTGCACCAGCAGTTACATTTTTGATTCCTTCGCGGACAATTGCTTGCGTCAAGACAGTCGCAGTGGTTGTTCCGTCACCAGCAATATCATTGGTTTTTGAAGCAACTTCTGACACCAACTTAGCTCCCATATTTTCAAAATGATCTTCGAGTTCGATTTCTTTTGCAATGGTTACACCGTCGTTTGTGATGAGTGGTGAGCCAAATGATTTTTCAAGAACAACATTGCGTCCTTTAGGGCCTAAGGTTACTTTAACGGTATCTGCCAAAATATCGACGCCACGCACCATGGCGCTTCTTGCATCTGCTGAAAATTTAATATCTTTTGCCATTTTTACAATTCCTCTTTCTATAAATGTTTTATTTATTCAACAATCGCTAAAATATTTGCTTCATTGACAACGAGGTACTTTTCTTCGCCGTCTTTAACTTCAATTCCCGCATGGCTTTCAACGAGAACGGTATCACCAGCTTTTACGCTTGGCGCAACGAGTTCACCGTTGAGTGTACGAATTCCATCCCCGACAGCTACAACTTTTGCTGTCTTTGTTGCGTCTTGTCCTGCACCTGCAATGACAAAACCACCAACTTTTTGTTCTTTTTCTTCTACTTTTAAGACCACACGGTCGCCTAATGGTTTAAGCATTTGTTTACCTCCAATATCTTGTTTTAGCACTCTACAAGTGCGAGTGCTAATATTTACATTTTCTATTGTATCACTTGGTCAGAAATAGTCAAGAAAAAAACTCTGTCAAACGACAAAGTTTTTAGGGGGAAAGCAAATAAATTTTTATCGAACCAATCTTAATTTTTCTTCAAAATCATCAATGACTCTTTGAAGATTCAGTCGCCCTTTGTAAATACCATAACCAAAGACAAGCATGGCTAATATTCCCAACACTGCTAGGATTATTCCAAGAACAAAGGCAATGAGATTGGTTTGACAGAAGAAATAGATCAGAACAAGACCGATACTAGCAATAGTAAAGAAGAGACTAAACCAACGCCCTAGATTTTCAATCATGTGTTTTTGGTATTGAATTTCCGTTTCATATCCTTGAATCAATTCTTGTTCTGTCATATTTTTCTCCTATTTAGTATTTCAATCCTGGGTTGAAGAAGCCAACCAATACACCAAGGAAAGCTACTACAACGAGAAGCAACATTACTTTAATTGGTGAAAGGTTTTTCTTCGCCATCAACCACCAGCAAAAGACGATAAACAAAGCTGTCAATAGACCTGGATAGACACCGTCTAATTGATCTTGTAGTACCAAGAAAGCTTTTCCTGAAGAGTCTTTCAATTTGAAAGCTGTCTTAACAGGTACCCATGTCGCTGCAACAGCACCGATAACCATACCACCAATGATAGAAACAGACTTACGGATAGCTTGTCCTTGAGGTCCGACAAGAAATTCAACTGCTTTGTCACCAAGTTCATAGCCTTTAAAGTAGGCAAATTTCATACCGAAGTAAGCGAGCAAGTTCCAAACAACGATATAGAAAATTGCACCAAGTGGTGAGCCACCATTTGACAAACCGAGAGCAATACCTAGTATAATCGGAATCAAGGTACCAACAATCAGTGAATCACCAATCCCTGCAACAGGTCCCATCAGACCAGCACGAAGACCGTTGATCGTTTCGTCATCCACTCCATCAGCGCCATTAGCACGCGCCTCTTCTAGACCAGCTGTAATTCCTACAATCAAAGCACCTAATTGAGGTTCTGTGTTGAAGAATGCAGTGTAAGTATGCATTGCTTTTGCTTGGTCTTCTTTTTTAGGATACAATTCTTCCACGATTGGCAGCATTGAAGCTAGGTAACCAAATGTCTGCATGTGTTCTTGTGAGAAGCAAGTTAAGTTCCCATAATACCAATGATGGAAAGATTTTCCTAATGTTTTTTTCGTTAATTTAACCATTTTAAATATCCTCCTCATCGTCGTCATCATCAAAACTTGCACTTGAAGCTGCTTGTGCTCTTACATTTTTAGCCATTTGAATTTCATAGAATAATACTGCGAAAATCAATGAAATTACTGCACAAGATACAAGGTTAAGTCCTAGTGAAGCTGCTAAAGTAAATCCAACAAAGAATGGAATGAAATCGACAGCTTTTTCAACAATTTGTTTCAAGAGGATTGCAATTCCGACACATGGAAGGAGAGAACCGACTGTAAAGAGGGTTTTCATTGGAATACCGTCCAATGGAAGTGCCGTTTTCAAGGCCGTAACTGCATCTGCACCCAATTTACACATAATGAGGGTTGGCAAGAATGAGAATACCAAGTGTGAAATCCAAGGGAAGCCCCAGTCTACCATGTACAGGCGTTTAAATTCACCTTTTTCAACAGCTTTCCAACCAATATGTTGCCAAAGCAAGTTCATAGTAGCGGTACCATAGAAAAGAACTGTACCGACTGTACCAACGAGTGTTCCCATTGATTTAGCCAAGTTAGCAGCGTCTGCAGAGTCAAGTGATAGTCCTTGCGATTGAATGGCAACCATTGCCAGAGGAATCCCAATATAAGAAACCGCACGCACGTCAGCTGAAACCGTACCACCAGGTGTTACCAAAGCGATATAAACGAGCTGCATAGCAACCCCACAGATAATACCTAATTTCACATCTCCTAAAATCAGTCCTGAAACTAAACCACCTACAAGCGGGCGCCCAAGAGTATAGTTACCAATGGAAGTACCACCTAGACCAGGCATAGATGATAGACAGGCAAATAACCCTAGTAAAGCGGCTTGAAACCACGAAATTGTCATAATAAAGCCTCCTTAATGCTTATTATATTTTGTTAAAAACCAAATTTAGATTTGAAATCGTCCCAGTAGCCAATAGACACATCTGGCAAGAGTTGGAATTTCACTTTATAGCCAGCTTTTTGAATCGCTTCAAGTGCTTCCGCTTCCTCTTGTGTGATGGATTGGTTGTTTCCTAATTTAATAGCTCCTGGACGGTCATTGGCTGGACCAACGATGATTTCTTTGATATCACTAGGCACAAAACCTTGATCAACTAGTATTTCTTTCATATCAATTGGATTTTTAGTAATCAAGAAATAGCGACTATCGGAATCCAATACCTTTTGTGATTTTTCTTTCCATGCTTCTTTTGTCCAAACAAATGTTTTTTTATCAGAAGCTGCTTTGTAGGCTTGTTTCAAAACTGTATTTCCTGCTGCAGCATTATTGACAGCAACTAAGCCGTCACAAGGATATTCTTTTGCCCAACGAGTTACTGTTTGACCGTGAATCATACGGTCATCAATACGTACAAATGAAATTGTCATGATAAATCTCCTTTTTAATCTTTTTTAAATATCGTCTTCATCCTCTTCGTCACTAGCAACTACATCAAATTCTTGCAGCGCTGCGGATGCTTCTGAGAGAATGGCTTGTGCCAATTCTTTTCCTTCCAACATATCTTTCATCACTAAGCCTGTGAGTGCCATTGTCAAATTGAGACCACCAAGTACGACTGCAGTGTTTAACTTGCCAAGTTCTGATAAAACATTGCAAGCTGTCGTCAAAGGGCTTCCTCCGACAATGTCTGCCAACACTAAAACCGTATCTTCTGTTCCCAGATTTGCTAACGCTTGACGAAAGTCAAGAGCGAAATCTTCAACAGACTTGCCTTCTTTTAGACCTACTGCAATGACTTGGTCGGTCTTATCCCCAGCGAACATCCTCAAAGAGCTTTGCACACCTTCTGCTAGTCCACCATGACTGACCAGTACTAGATATTTCATGTTCTTTCCTCCTTCATTTCCTAGCCTTATTTTACTAAATATGGAACCGGTTTCATATTGTCAAATGTCACTTTGTAAAGATGACATTTGTTAGTTAAAATATGACATTTGTCATATGGTTTTCCAAAAAGAAAAATAGCCAGCTTTGAGCTCAAAAATCTCTCATCTGACTATTTTGATATTTATTCTTCGTTAAACCTCTATTTGCCTGTTTCTTCCATTTCCCTTTGAATACTTGGTAAGATACTGTCTATTTCATTGTTTTTGAGAGCATTTCCTAGTAAATAATCTAGGCGTTCCAAAGAATGATAATCTAAGTCTCTGCTAATATCTAACACCGAATGCTTCATCATATGATCCAGTCGTTGCGATGTCAGCGAATCCAGTCCAAAGTCATCTGCCTGTAAAATCTTTTTCGTCTGACTGCTTTTAACAACTGATAACAAGACTGATGTCCCCTGCGACTTTTCAAATAATTCCTGCTGATTTTTTTGATTTTGACATAATAATTTCATAAATTCCCAAGCTAATTTGTCCTGTTTTGTCTTTGAAGACATAGCAAAAAGAGATGTTTTCACTTGGGTCGCAGGAATGCCCGCTTTAGCGGCCGGCATAGGAATGCAGGTCCAAGAAAATCTAGAATATTTTGCCACATGGTAGGGATAGGGTTTGTAGGTTCGATATTGAGCCAAACTCATTGGATAAAAGGCTACCTTACCTTCATCAAAATCATTTGACGTTACCTTGTACCGTTGATTTAATGAATCCAATTTACTGATAAAGGAGAGTGCCTGATGCATTTCTGCGCTATCAACATTGACACCACTTTGATTTCTCAGATGACCATTATAAGCTACTAAGGCCTGCTTCCAGGTATAATCCGTAATACCATACTGGTCAATCAGACCGTCCCCGTTTGTGTCCTTTGTGACTTTTTGACAAATCGCATACAAGTCTTCTAAAGTCCAATTAGAGTCAGGAATTGAAATACCTTCTTTTTCCAGCAGATCTTTATTAACACACATCATAACAGGATTGCTTTCAATCGGTAAAGCATAACTGTGTCCCTGATATAGCCCAGCTTGATAAGCAACTGGATAGTAAGCTGCAGCCTCTTCCTTACTAATCAAAGAATCCAAGGATTTAAAAGCCCCAGAAGCCGCTAACATAGAAAAATCATTTTCAGGCACCATAAATACATCTGCCTGCTCACCTTTTAGAATCTTTTCTGCTAGCCAATTGTCATAGTCCTTTTTAGGAATGCCGCTCTCATAGACGACTTTGACATTGGGATGTGACTTTTCAAATTGGCGGATAATATTGTCTAATACTCTATTCTCACGACTATTCGGAACGTCCCAGCTGCTGCCTGCATACACTCCAATTCGCAAAATCTTTTTTTGATTGGAAGTCCATAAAACAAAGCTAAGGGTCACTAAAAGGAGAGACGAGACGAACATCGTCAAATACCTCATCCGCCACTTCATTTGTCATTGTCCTTACTAAAATCACGTTGGGTAACACCTGTCTGCACAGCCCAAATAGCTAATTGCGTGCGATCTCGCAAATTTAATTTCGCCAGAATGCCTGACAAGTAATTCCGCACTGTCCCTTCAGACAAGAACAACTTCGCTGCAATTTCCTTGTTTGAAACTCCAAAACCAATTTGTTGGATAATCTTCCACTCAGTCTGACTCATGTCTTCCACATTTTCTTCTGCAACAGAAATAGCAAAATTGGACTGTGCCATTTGTGAAAAGATTTTAAACACTTTGGTAGCAATGTTGGGGTTAATCATAGCACCACCTTTGTAAACCGTTTGAATGGCTTGGTGCAATTCTTCAGTAGAAACTCCTTTTAAAATGTAACCAGAAGCGCCATATTTCAATGCTGAAAAAATGAAATCATCATCATCGAAAGTTGTTAGAATGATAATTTTGATATCTGGATAGTGTTCTTTGACCGCCTTTGTACAGAGAACGCCATCCATAACAGGCATTCGAATGTCCATCAAAATCACATCTGGATGTACATGGTGAAGTTTTTCGAGCACTTCCTTGCCGTCACCGACTGTTCCCACCACTTCAATATCTGAATGAGCCGATAAAATAATTTGTAAAGACTCACGAATCAAGGCCTGATCATCTGCAATTAAAACTTTAATCATTCTTTCCTCCTATTTTCGGAATTTCAATATGAGTATAGAAACCGTTGCGATTTTCAAAATGAACACTCCCACCAATAATCGCTAAACGCTCCTGCATTTGTTTGAGACCATAACCATAGTGAAGCTCATCAAAGCCGACCCCATCGTCTTGAATGGCCATGATATAATTCTCTTTTTCCAATAATTCAATCCAAATCGTCTTGGCATGTCCATGCCGCACCGAATTTGTAATGGACTCCTGAATCACCCGAAAGACAATATCCTCTTTTGCAACATCTAGATCAATCGTGTCCCATTCATAGAGAAAATGAATTTCTAAATTAGAAATGGCTTCGTACTCTCGAATAATTTTGAGCAGCGCTTCTTTTAAACTATTGTTTTCTAGAGCGCCAGGACGCATTTTATTGAGCGAGCCTCGCACATCGCGGATACCGTCTCGCACAACCACAGAAACATTTTCCAACTGCTCCTTAGCACGATTTTTGTCAATATCCACCAGTACTTTAACCGCATCAATCCCAGCTGAAATTCCTGTCAAAGCATGCCCTAATGTATCATGGATTTCTCTGGCAATCCTCTTTCTTTCACGATCTTCAGCGATTTTCTCAGATAAGGCTAAATAACTATTCAGCTCGCGATTCGCTTGTGCCGCCATCTGTAATTCTTCTTCAATATGGTGTTTCTCTGTCATCGCAGATAAAATATAAAACAACAAAGAAATCATAAAGACAACCAGATTCAGTGAAAAGAGAAAATTCTTTCCAAAAAGGAGTGCCATGCGAATAGATTCTGGACAAAAGCGAATATAGGTATCTAACGAAGGCAATTTGACAAAAAGCGACATCAAGTCATAGTTGGACAAGAGCAACATACTAAAGCTCAAAATGATAAAAGAAAACCAATATTTCCGATCTTTTGAGGTGTTAAACTCCTTAGAACCGTAAAAAATATCCGCAAAAACCAAGAGAATCAGACCATTATAAGAAGAATGCAGGACAGAAAAGATAACTAACATCAGCAAAATCTCAATAATAGTTACTTTATCATAAACGGATAGCTGATTTGGGTGTTTCTCGCGGTAATAAAATACTAATAGCAAGCAAGCATAAAAGATAATAGCTAACCAAAAACTAAAGCTCGGCGAGCCTGGGATAGCATCCAAACGCCCCAATAGTGAATGAGCATAACCTCTTGCGACCACGTAATTCGTCGCAAAAAGATAAATAGAGGCATTATAAACAATGGCAATAAAATTGATGACCATTAAAGCAATTTTGCTATAAAAAATACTTTTATTTCGTCTCATTATTGCCACCCTGTAATTGTATATTGCCCGATGTTATCTTTATTCACCAAATGAACAGGAATCAGGTACTCCTTTTTGTAAGATTGATGCTTCATCATGCGCTCAATCACTTCTGTCACCTTTCTGCCCATTTGAATCGGAGACTGGGCAACCGTTCCTTGAATATCATTGGTATTGGCAAGGAAATTCTTAATATCAGGCGAGCCATCTACGCCATAAATTGCAATCTTGTCTGTCACACCTTGATCTTTTATGGCTGCGAGAGCTCCGATTGCAGCACGATCATTTAAAGACATGACCACATTAAATTGCATTCCTTCGTTCAATGCTTTTTTTACTTGAGGCATACTTTCTTCCGTCTGCCCCAATGTTTCCCGCTTAGAAACCACCTGATAAGCAGGATGCCCTTTAATCGTATCTAAAAATCCTTGAATCCGATCCATCGCAGACACAGCGTTATGATGTTCCAATAGTAAAATCTTCGCACTTGACAATCGTTTCATCATATCGTTTGCTATCAACACACCGGCTTGATAATTGTCTGACACAATAGTAGTATCAACTTTAGCATCTTTGCTAACAGGTGCATCCACAACAATAATCTTGATTCCCGCTTTTCTGGCTTTATTTAAAGAAGTCAGAATCTTTGGACTGTCACTCTTAACTGGGTTTATAACAATCACATTTACTCTTTCTTGAACAAAATAATCAATCTGCTGACTTTGCTTGTCTTCGTCTAATTCTGGGTCCCGCACATAAAGTCGACTTCCTTGTTGATTGGTTTTTTTCTCAATTTCAGCATTTAAGGTTTTATAAAAATCATTGTTCATCGTCATATAGGTCGCTCCTATCTTAACTTGCTTGCTATCTGATGAATTCCCTTTTACATAGAGGAAAACTAAGCCAGCCAAGACGAAGACAAACAGAAAAAATAATAGATATTTACGATAATAGCGATATTGCTTTTTTCCTTTACCTGCTCTCATTTTTTCTCCTTATTAACAGCAATCTTAAACAGAAAACTTTGTTTTATCTAGGTTTATTATATTATATTTATGGCAAAATATGTACATTTTTACTTACCAAAATTGATACAAACCTAGACATATCAGCTTTTACTAATCATTCCTAACTTTTTTAAAACGACAACATTAGACAATATTCACCATTGTTTCTCCTATTTTTGGTTAATTTCTGGTAAACTTAAATCAATTTTTTCCAACTTATCAATTACTTCTGACTTCATGTTCTGAGTAACATGAGTATAAATTGACAACGTTGTTTTCTCGTTCGAATGTCCTACTCTCTCCATAATCGCTCTTAAAGGAACTCCCAACTCTGATAATAACGAAATATGGGAATGACGAAAAACATGACTAGTCAATCTAAAATCTTCACTTTTATCAATCCCTGATTTCTTAAAAGTTCTTTTCAAAAATGTGTTAAAAGTAGTCAGTAATATAGGATATTTCTGCTCATAAATAAAAACTAAATCACTTTTTTCCTCAAGTTGACTATACTCAGATAATATTTCAATTACTCTATTAGAAACTGCTATAGTACGAATAGAACTAATTGTTTTTGGAGAAGTCAAATAATAATTTTCAGCACTTTCTTCTGTTACTAAAGTATATTGGATATGAATTTCTCTATTCTCTATATTTACATTTTCCCACTTCAACCCCAACGCTTCTCCAACTCTCATTCCTGTCCAATACAAAAATTCCGCCAATAAAATGAACCTTTTATCCTCGTTAGACTCTTGTAAATAAAATAAATATTCACTCATTTCTTCTTTAGATAAAAAATGTTCCATTTTTTGTTTCATCACTTTTATATTTTTCTTAGCCTTAGGTAAAACTACTCTTTTAACTGGATTTTCTTCAATATATCCTACTTTGAAACAATATGCAAAAAATACATCTAGAATAGATATAAATAATTTACGATAACCTACAGACCAATCATTTGACAATAAATACTTTTGCAACATTATATTTGATATTTTTCTAACTTTTTGTTTTCCAAATTCTCTTAAAAAAGCATCAAACATAAATTTTTGTCTAACATACGTATTTCTTTTTAATTCTGATTCCCGAATAGATAACCATTCATTCGCTATTTCAGATACTAATAAATCTTGTGAAACACCAAATACTGTGTTTGTCTTTTGCTCAATTTTGGATTCTAAAATTTTTCTTGCCTCAGCTTGTGCCGCTCTTGTTTTAGAAGTTAATGTACAGGATACTTGCTTCCACTTTCCCTCACTTTCATCAAAATATTTCTCGTAATATCGTACTTTTTTTACATCAATTACTTTAAAAAACATAGAACCTCCTATTTCTAGCAGGTATATTTTTAGTCAATACCTACAATTATATCATTTAAATTTATTCTTTTCCTTATACAACAAAAACAAGTAAAAACCTCTTACATTAATCATAACTTTTCCACCTGTTCCAATTGAAATATTCCTAAACTTTCTAATAGCTCTAGATTCCTCTAAGCGTCGTTCAATCGTTTTTATAGAGATAGCTGAAAACCACCCCTCTTTTAATTGCTTTTTTGAAACAAACTTATCTGGATAATTATTATACAATTCTTGTACTTCCATTATTATTTCCTCGCTTTCTATCTATTCCTAAAATACAATAACCAACTTCTAAACCAGTATAATCTGCCAGCTTATAAACAACATCTACCTCAACTTCACGTCCTGTCAAAACATTATCCTTTACTTCACTCAACAACAATTTATCTCCTACTTGATAATTTCTATCATCTTTACGAAGCTCAAAGTTCTTTTTCCCATTCTGAACATCATTAAAATACAAATACGATAACTTAATTCTATGTATCACAACCTACTCCCTTCAAAATAAACAAAGCAAGCCACTAACGACTTGCTTTATTAAATTTCTTCAAAAGTGCTACTCCAGCTAACATCAAGACACCTATTAGGCTCAAAGCAAGGCTGGCAACCGTTCCCGTTTTAGGCAAGACTTTTAATTCACCTTTCTCATCTTTCAAGGCAACTGTACCATCTTGTTGCTTAACCGCTCCAATTTCAGACGCATTCTTCAGTTCAACTGCTCCATCTGGATTTTGAACATACACTTGACCTTCTTTTGTCCCAACAACTGTATGACCAGTATTGGTCACAATTGGTTGCTGCTCAATTTGTTCTTCCGTAACATTGGTTTGTTTTGGAGTATCAGTCGCTTTGACACCTGTATTTTCTTCTGCTTTCTTTTCCTCTGGTGTAGGAGTAATCGGTTTTGTAGCCTCATCCGTCTTAGGAGTTTCTGCAGGCTTTTCTTCTTTTTTCCCCTCTTGAGAAAGTGTCGGTTCTTCCTTCTTTTCTTCATTCTTTGAAGGTTCAGTTGATGGCTCAACTGGTTCTGTGGAAGGTTCGCTTGGCTTGACCTGTTCCTGATTTCCCCCTGAGTTATCTGGAATAGTCGGATTAACTGGTGTCTCAGGAGTCACCTCACCCGTTTGCGTTTTGTCGTCTTTAGGTTTCTCCTCTTTTTCCGTCGGAACTGGAACTTTTTCATTATCCGAAGGAGAAGGAACTACTACATCTACTGGACTTGTGACCTTTCCTTCTTCTGCTAGAGCAGCCAAAGGACTTGTACCTAAAACGCTAACTGCTACTAATAAACTTGCAACTACTTGTTTTTTCGTCATTTCTTTTTACCTCATTTTCTTTCTATTGTCATTTTAATGACCATCTACATACCATAACTGACTAGCTGTTCCCCTATCTAATACCCGATAGGAAACTGTCATTGCTGGTACTCCAAATACATTCATTTCTGAAATTAAAATTGATCCATCACTTCTTACCTCTTCACAAAAAGCTACGTGTCCATAAGTCGGATCAGAACCAGCTAACCCTTGAACAAAAGAAACAGCCGTATGTTTCTTAGGCGTATGGCTAGAAGAAAAACCTGCTTTTCTAAACCAATCACCACCATTTCCCATAAAGGAATCAAACTGAATGCCTAACTGTTTTGCACGATTATAAACATACCAGGTACATTGACCTGCTGGATAAGAACCACTTCCGTCGTATGCGTGACCATCATATTGGCTGATATTACCCCAACCTGCAGGAATCGCTGTGGTACTTGTACCCGTATTATTATCCTTAGAAAACGTACCTTGTGCTGTTTTCAAAATATCATAGATGACCTCTGCCCATTCTTCAATCGCACTTACTTTCGTTTGAGAATCAGAAATTGCCACTCCTTCACAGTATTGTGACCAATCCCTAGCTGCCTGTTTCGGATCTCCACTAGAGCCCATTTTTATAACCACTCTAGCATAAGCTCCCTCTAACTCGGTACTCATCAAATCCATTTGAATTTGTTTGTCGAGTTTCTTTTCTTTCGCTTGACCCCAACGATTGCCATTGATTGTACTACCCCAGCCAGACCACTGGTAAAATCCAGCTACACCACCACTAGGATTCACCGCCCTTACATCAAAACCACATTCCCGATAAGCCACCGCCAACGAACCACTGGTCGCCTGAAGCGTAAAATGATGACGAGAAATAAGTCGATTTGCGAAATCCAACGCATTTTGTGCATTTTCTTCACTCAACTGCCGACCTGTTTTTTCTGTAAATTGTTGCGCAAAGTCTTTAGCAGAGATGGTAATGCCTCCTGTTGTAGATTCAAATGTTTGTGAATCAGCAGCTCCACCTCCAACAATTAAAATCATAAAGCTTAAAAAAAGAGTAAGAAGTAAAAACAGACCAACCAAGCTACGTTTTACTAATTTCATTTTTTCCTCTTTTCAAACAATTCTCTTGAGATAGCCGATTTTTCTTCTACAATAGGAGAACTTTCTAAAGGTTCTTTAGACTGAATGGACGGCATTTCCTGTTTCCGTTTCAATTGTTCCCTATGAAATTCTCGCTTCATTTGCGGCTTCACCAACTCGTTTTCAATCATAGAAGAAAGCGTTGGCTTCTCATCAGACTGTTGTTGATATTCCCTAAAAGCGACTTGTTCTCTTTTTCGTTCTTCTTGTCTTTCTTGACGTTCCAAGTAACGATTTTCTCGTTCTTTGAAAGCTACTTGAGCAGGGGCATTCGTATCTCCAGCTAAATCATGTAACTTAGACCGAAGACGTTCTCCTTTTGGAATAGTTGCGACATGACGTAAATGATCTGCCGTATCTAATAAACGCTGTTTAAATTCTGCTCTCTTATCCAAAGCCACCTGTTTATCCAATGTTTCACCTGCACCATACCGAAGCGTATCATAACCTTCTAATGCCCGATTAGCTCCTTGCTTCATGGTGTTTTTAGTTGCTCGAAACAACGTTCGCACCCCAGAAGATGATGGAATAGATGGCTCTAAAACTTCATTCCCTAGACTATCTGTCAAAGGTTGTGACGAATCAACTGTTGAACGATCTAGAGTTCGATTTTTAGAGAAAGGATTCACCGTCGGAATTAAATCTGGTTGGTACAAGTGTCCAAGATTTTGTTGAACACGTTGTGCCACTTCTTGAGCAGACAACGTACCTCGAACAAACAAACCCATTAACATGGAGCGACAACGCCAAAGGACAAACCAAATCAAGCCCTGCAGAATTGCTACCCAGAAATAAACCTTACTCATACCGCCTGCGACCCCTTCAATCAAACTATTGACAAAGAGAAAAGCCCGAATCCCAAAGAGACCCAAACCACCTAAAAAAGCAAACTGGAGAATCTTCTTTCCTGCATTCCCCAAGACCTGCTCAAAACTCGGAATCATGGCAATAAAGAGTAAGAAAACCAAGGCTACAATCATCAGAAGTACCATGTACTTAAAGACTAGTGAAATCAAACCAATCATAATTAAAGCCAGACCAACTACCATAGCTTTGACTAACGACGCAAAAGCAGTTAGGAACTTGCTACCAATACTTGACCAAGATAAATTGGATATTTTTTCATTTTCATCTGAAAATGTCTTTACATCTTTAGTTTTCCCCTCTGTTTCAAACAAAGCCCTCACTTTCTCTTCTGGGACATCTGTTGTATTGAAGTTTAAAGCGAGAAATGGTTTATAGACCATTTCTTGAAAAATCGCTTCTTTAACAGTTGCCAAGTTATTGGCATTTGTGCCAATAGATTGATGTTCTTTATCCAGCTGATCAAAGCCAGAAATCGCAATCTTTGTCATATCCGAAGAAACGCCATCCACAATCTGAATCACTCGAGACAGATTATATTTGGCTTCAAATTGTTGATTCCCGACATTCGTTGAAAAGATAGACGGGCGATACAAAAATAGCGCTAAAAACCAAACCAATAAGAAGCGAAACATTCGAAAAGGGAAGCGTTTCGTTTTAAAGAACTCTACCAAGCCACCTATCATCGCTAACGCATAAACCAAATACTGATAATCATCCATAAAGTTTTGAAACATTTGAGCCGAGAAAGAAACAATCTGATCCAATACTTGATAGACATTTGCACTAAAGACTTGTTCCAAAATAATAATCACCAAGCAATACAATGTTTTTGTCACAAAAAACAAGCCCTGCACAATGGCATTAACTACTTTGGGGAAAATATCTGTTATTCCAAAAAAGCCATCTTCTAAATAAATATAACTCGTCAATTTAGACAATTTTGTTGGATCTACCGTATTTTTAGCCTGTTCCAAATAAGTCTGTGCTTCTTCCCGCTTTTTAGCAGTTTCTTCTAAAGAAACAAATTTTTCTTCATAGTTACGAATGGTTGTCTGCAAACCTTGTATCTGGCTTGAATCATTTTTATCCGCATTCTTTGCAATGTAATTTTTAATACTTTCAATATCTCTTGCAGCCTGTTCCAATTCTTTTACAGTTGGAGATGTTTTCTGCAGCGTTTGATCCACTTGATCAGCTGCTTGCTTAACACTCTCATAGGAAGAATCCTTTTGAATCGCTCGCTCGTTTTTTTCTTTTTTCTCTTGAGCTTGCTTCTTTCTAGCTGCTTCCTGACTTTGACTTTCCTGGACATTGGCAGGTACATAACCCTGATTTGGATTTTTGGGAATGATTTTCTCATTCGGATTTGGAACAGTATTATAACCATTTATTCCTGGAGTATCTGCCAAAACACTGATTGGAAGAAATAATAGAAACAGACTAACAAATAATAGCTGTTTCATTGTTTTATTCATTAAGCTACCTCCTGCTCTTCAGGTTTCCGTACTGTTTCAAACAGTTTCGCAATTTCTGGGAAAAACAAACCATCAACCGTCACTCGCTCTACGCGACCATAAGTATCTTTATAGAGACATTGAGCCTTAGTCATATTGTTAAACCACTCTTTACTATCTTCTGTAACTTGCACTTTCAAGCGACGGAGTACCTTTTCTGCCGCATTCTCCGCTTCATTATGAAAACAGAAATACGTCCCAAAGGCAGAGGTTTCTCCATCTTCTCGGTTTGAATCATCTGGTTCTTGCGAAATAAAGACCAAGAAATTATTTTGAGAGCGTCCAACCCGTTTGATTCGATTTAACAAACCACGACCATAAGCCGTAATTTTAAACAACCAGGCTTCATCCATAAACTCTACTGTCTTACTAGCATAATCCCGTTCACCAAACTTGATACAATAATGACCTAAAGCATACATTACCGCCAAAGACTTCTTATTTTCATAAGATAATTGCACCTTTTCATCATTTGGTAAATCTAAGTTCGCAATTTCCAAGATTGTATTTCGAGCTGTGAAGTCAACTGCTGGATTGATACCGTCAGAAAAAATCAAGCTTAAAACCGAATCCTTCGTTTCTTCTATCAACAGTTCCGCTGTCTCTCGAACCTCTTCATTTTCATGTTTAGCTAAAGCCTTAAAAACAGAAAGTGTCCCAACTTTTTCTCCTTTTGCCCGTCTTTCCGCAAACTCTCGAATCATTTTTGATAACTCTGTCTTGAATTTTTTCTCTTTGTCAAGAGGCATAAACTCATCAATCATCGAAATAATCAAGCCTTTTGCCTGTGTACGATCTAAAAAGACAAGCGGATCCAATACTCCAGCATTTTCTTCCTTAGTATAATCTAATGTGATAAAATGAAGACTTCGGATATAATCTTGAATTTCTGGAAAACGATCTGTCTCCTCTAATTCTCTTAACATCTTTTCATACCAATAACGCTTTTCCATTTTCGGATCAATATACAAGGTTTGGTCATTGAGTAAACTAGAGTAAAAATGAAGCATACTAGCCGCAAAAGTCTTCCCTCTTCCTGTATCTCCCGATATAGAAATATGAGGATTGTTTGTCTCTCTACCGTCTGCCTGCTCATTCGCTTCTAAAATATTAACAAAGACTGGTTTATCACTTGCTGCAATCGCTTTTTCAAAACGAGAATGCCAAGATTTTCTTTGATTATCAATCATGCCAAAATAAAAACCAATTTCTTCACCAACCATTTGACTTGTAAAAAACAAGTCTTCCGCAAAAGCTCCCGCTTCAACTGGCTGAATAAAATTCTTATCTCCTGGCATAAGAATTTCACCAAAACGATTTTTTGAAAACAAATATAACTGATAAGGTGTTGCTCTGGAAAGACTAATCTTACTATCTTTCATGGAATCCATGAGAATATTGATTTTTTGTTTTAAAACTGTATAATCTGCATCCGATACGACCATCGTCTGCAAATAACTAATCATTGGAATACCTTCATCAATCTTCTCTTCCATTTTTTCAACTAGGTATTTTGATTGACCGACCGACTTCTTCCCAACCGAATCTGCCTGTTGAGCTTCTGTTTGCGCCCCCTTTAATCTCGCACGAGCAAAACGTCCTTTGGTACGAATATTATTAAATGGCAACCCCTTTGTTTTCGCAAACTTTGCTTTCGTCCACACCTCAACTGGAAATCCTAACGCTCTGGCTCGTTCAATTGTATGCAAATAAGAAGCATTCTCTGCTTTATAAGCCACTGGCAAAAATGCCACATACTGACTGCCTTCTTCGTTAAACAGCTCCAAAACATTCATCTTCTTAAAGTCAACTGACTTATCCCCTAGATTTCCCATATAATTTTCAACCAACTTCACTTCATACTCTTTCTCTACGTTTAAAGAATGAAGATAAGCATACCGATTGACAAAAATCGTTTCTCGGGTTTCTAGTCGTCTGAACTCTAACAAATCTAGCTTTTTTTCTAATTCTTCCCGTTGACGAACATACCTTTCTTCCCAGCCATCCAACACATTCTTTTGAAAGCCCAAGTTTTCAATCAATAAATCAGAAGCGGCTTGAATAGAAGATTGAATCACTTCTTTTACATCTACCGAAATAGAAAAAGATTTTAACGGAATCGAAATAAAATAATGATAATCACACAATTCTTTCGTAGACATCAAATAATCATAGGACTTTTCCAACACAGAATACGCCATTTCTTCCGTATCTTTAGAAAATTTATAAGATAACTGTCTAAATTTCCCCAACAAATCTTTTGGAAAAGGTAACATGACAACATCAAAATCACCATACCCTCTTATTTCTTGCAACCAATCTACCACTAAATTCTTAGAAGCTTCTTTTTTAACTTCATCCACTGGATTGAGAACTTGTGGTTCAACTTCATACAAAGCAAAGACACTTCCATCTTTCTTTAAGATCAGATTTTCAACAATATCTTCAACTTCGTTGTTTAATGCCATTCTTTTTCCTCTCTTTCTTTAAAATATAAGATGGTTTAAAATACAATAAACCATCATTCAAATAGAAACGTTTTCGCTTTCGTCCATATCTCCAATAAAAACGAACATAATCTTTTAAAAACTTTACCACTGGCTGTTGTTCAATTTTCAAATCTGATAAAATGATTCCCAAACTCCAGATTGGAAGAAATCCCAGGGTTGCCCAAAAAATCAACGGAATCGGGATCGCCTTTTCTACACGAGACATAATCCACAAATACAAAACATACAAAGTTAAGCTCCAACCAATCGTTGATAGTTTAATCGCATTTGACAGAGATATTTTTTCAGACAGCTTCTGAATCCAAATCGGTTGTTCCAAAGCCGACCGATAATTATAGACTTTTTTATCTACTCGCTGTTTTTCTGCCATTACTTACCCCTTAAAATTTAAGATGATTCAATGCCCAATTCATGAATTCCCCAAATTTCGCTAAAACTTGTTCTGGATATAAACAGAAAAATGCAATCACAAAACCAGCCGACAAAACCGTCAAAGCTTTTCCAAAGCTCTTGGTTTTCATAAATTCATAAATCCCAGCACCAACACCAATTCCTAACGCAACCCATACTCCTTGTTCCTTTAAAAACGTTGTTACTAAATCTTTCATTTATTCTTTTCCTCCACTATTTCAATTCTGCTGCATATTTTTTTGAGATACCATGCTCTAGTTTTTGAACACGATACGTTTCTTCTTTTTTATCTACTTGTAAAGTTACTACGAAATTCTCTTGGTGAGTTAGCCCTAATCCGTCTGTAAAAGTAACCTGTACCACATTCACTAGCACATCTTCTTTTTGCTTATCCTGAATAAAATAAGAATAATCTACGGACTTAAAGACATAACCTTTTACTGGACGAACTTCCTTAGAAAAAGGAGACATTTGCGTCTCGTCACCACTTGCATAAGCCTTGAAAAATGCTTCTACATATTCTTTAGCCTTAGAGTATTTTGAATCATCCGCTTGAAGATTCAACTGCACCTTATTTTTCGGATTTTTCGCAATATAAGAATCTTCATCTGTAAAATAAGGCAAGTCAGAAACATAATATTTGTTATTTTTTACTCCATAAGGAATATTGATCACTCCAACATTATTTTTCCATTCATCATTGACATTTACGGAATAACCCACACGATAAGTCGCAAGATGATTTGTAATTTCAATCAAAACTGCACCTGTCAATTTACTTTCAAGATTCGTTGTTTTTGTACTTTTCACATCGATTCCTGCACCATAAAACTTCTTTAATTTCTCTTGATTTTCAGGACTATTATCTGAAAAATAAGAGTTTAAGAAATCTGTCATGAATAAACCAACTTTATTTGACAAGTTCCGTGAATCTTGATTTGTTACCTGGACTATTTTCTTTTCACCTCGCAACGTTCTAACTGCATTAGAAACAATTACTAAACCAGCCAAGCCAACCACACCAACTATAAAACCAAGCAATAAAAAATTAGCCGCTCTTTGACTAATCTTTCTTGGTCTTATCTGCACATTTTCTTGTTTCCGTTTTGGAAACTTTATTTTTTTCTTTTCTTTCCTAGAAGAAAAGAATTTCAACCCTCTCAATTGTTTTCTCCTTTCAAATTATTTCCTTTAGAGCGGAAATTTTTGAAAATTTCCGCTCTAAAGGACATTGTCTACATCTACATAAAACCCTCGTGTTGTATTGAGTACCACTCCTTTCTCTATATAAGCCTGAACAGCTGTCACCCAATTATTAGCCTTGTAAAAAAACTCAACAACCGAGGACATTTCACATTGATTCAAAATTTTTGTCATTAGCTGCACTTCGTCCTTTGTCACAAAACAATAATGATGACTAATGATGTCACTAACCGACCAATGATTTTTCAAACAATGAACAATAATAAAATCATCTCCAGCGTACAATCCTTCAATCACCCGTCTTAACAAATACGCTTCATCAAGGCTCATCATTGTATCTACCTGCCAATCTTCAAAGCCACAAATAAAAAATGATTCACCACTGAATCCTCTTTCTACCATTCTAGCCTCAATAACCTCTTTAGGATATTTCATAATATCTAACTGACACAATGAACTGGATTGACCGTCTGCATGCACTCGAATATTTGCAATCATCCTTCTACCTCATAAATAAGAAAATAAGATTTCTTACATTTTTATTTTCCATTCCATCTTTTAACAATACTTTTCACTTCCTCAAGCTGCTCTTCACCAAAAATTTCCACAAAGACAGAAGGCATATAGCCAAAATCTCTAACTATCTCTTGACCACCTTCATCAAGTACAAAAAATACCATTAAGACATATTTGCCATTTTTAAAAAACGTCAAATCATATCTTATTTTCCTAGCATTAGTGCGAACTTTAGCACGATGATAAGACATTCTCTTGCCATGTGCCAACGAAACCAATCGTTCAAATATCTCTTCTGCAGTCATTTCATTTTCTCTCTCTCATACAAACACATGCCATTGATTATCAACATAACCCAAAAGAGAACATCTATCACTTAATCGCTCATTAATTTCTTCTAAGTGCTGTTCAATATAGCCCTCTAACTCACCACTTTCAAGAAGTTCTTGATAGTTTTCGTCAGTCAACATCCTTGTCTGATAAGTCAAAACATCTTCTGCATCTAAACCTTCATAATGATTCACCCACATATCATCTGGATTTCCATCTCCAAACGCTTCAATTTCTGCACCATTAAAATATTCATCTACAGCATCTTGAATTTCTTCTGGTAAATCCAAAAAGTTTTTACCATACATATAATCTTCGCATAAATTGATATAACAGTTATAAGTCACTTTTACAGACATCTCGTCATCTCCTATTCTTAAATAAAAAAAGAGAGGCTTTTACCTCTCAAGTTTTTTTAACTAATTCGCCAACTCAGACAATGCTTTCCCACGCCCACGAAGAATCCCTTGGAAACGTCGCATTTCTTTATTAGCCCACCAGTATTTTTTAAGTTCGCTTTGAATATCTTCAAGTCCTGATTCTTTAATCTGTTTTCCAGTCAATTCCTCAAACTGTTCACTTTTCAAAAGATTATTTAAACGTTGGGAAGCGTCAAATGCTTCCTCAAATTTATTTGCCTGTAAAAGTTCGCCCAATTCAGAAGAAATGCCTTTTACTTGTTTAATAAATGTTTTTGTTGTTTCAGCCATTTTTGTTTCTCCTTTTTATTATATTATTTATAGCTTTACTTTTATATCAACTAACTTTCTTTTTTGTAGGTGAACGAATCATTCTCATCTTTTTTATCTCTACTTTCTAAAGGATTCCCTTCGTGCTAACAAGCGCTTATACAAACGATGTTCCGCACAAAGTTTTAATACAACTTCCCTTTGTTTTTTCTCAGACTGCATTAAAATCCCAAAAATCAATAACCTTCTTTTCAAAGTAACTAACTGTCTTAAATCCCGTTCATAATCTTGTTGTAAAACAAATAAACCTGCAAAAGTATCTTTATCACAAGAAGAACGAGCTTGACGAACCAATTCTTGAATATCCATCTGATAAGTATTCATTGTCCCTTGTTCTATTTCAGGATGATAAAATACTCTATCTGGAATCATCAAAACACAACTTTTTACAATTGGTTCTAAGTCCTTTCTGCTTTCCAAAAATAACTTCAACTGCTTTTCTGCATACATGAAAGACTGCTCCTTACTGAATTTAAAATTTTCTCACCTCGATCATTTAGCTCTCCTGAATTGATAATCATTCGCAAATTTTCTTCACAAACTAATTTGTCATATTCTTCTACCAAAGCAAGTGAATCAGATACCTGGTGCATTAACCAGCGAATCGTACGTTCAATGTTATACGATTCAGGCTGAGTTGATAATTTCAACGGTTCAACTCCGCCAAATAACAATTGCCATTTTTTATCCATAAGATAAGCGCCATAATCATTCAAACCGTCATAAACATTGATTTTACTATTGATTAAAGCTCGTGCAATTTCTGCTAGGTCTACACCTAACAAGTATTCTTCCACTACTCCTTGAGCCTTTCCATGAGATAAACGAATTTCATACCGATTCCAAATTCCAAATACTTCCAAGGACTCTTCTACACTTAGATTTTCTTGTTTCGCTAACTCATATCGTTTTTCATAAAAGTTAAAATACATTTCAGATTGACGACTGCCAAAATAAAGAGAAATACCTTGACGATTTTCCTCAATTTCCTGTTCATCTTCAAAGTTTAAAGAACCACCACCAATGTAATTCCATGTCCGCATACTATTAAAATCCAATTCTTTATGATAATACTTTGTAATCATATCTGATAACAAGAATTGTTCTGTTTCCTTTTCATATCCTTGATATAATTCATCAATTGCTAAATCTAAGCGAGTAACACGCATATCTTCTCCGTAAGCTATCTTTAATTCTTGAAAAAAATCAAGCCAAGTAATTCCCTCATTTTCAAAAATGAGTTCCATTTGACGACAACCTTTCCCAGACAGCTGCATTGTGATTTGATAATTACCCGTTTCAAATTTATCAAAATAATCAAAAATCCAAATATCACCCCGTTTCCACAAGTGGTTATAATTCATCAGCTTAGATTCATACGACTGAAAATCTTTAAAAGCAACATGCAAAAATTTCTTACAAAAAAATTCTAAGTCTCGTATGCTCATTAACGTAATTCTCACATAGTCCACCATCACACGTAATCGAGACGGATCATGTTCTAAACAACCAAACTTAGACTTTATTTCACGAAACTTATCTAGTGTCAATTCACGACGACCAGTTTCATAGAATTTTAAACTCTGCAAGCTAATCCCTGCAGATAATGCAAACTTCTTTTGAGTTAGTTTTCGTTTCTTCCTAAAATCCTTTAAATACATTGGATTCATGCAAATTTTCTCCTTTTTTCTTCATAAAGTTTACAGTTTTTTGCCCAAAAGTTTACAGTATCAAAAACTCGCAAACCCTTGATACACTTAGGACAAGGCGGGTTGTAATTTGTATTTTTTCAAATATTACCCCCCTATTAGAAATCGGGGGTTGAAAATCGAAAATCCCTCTGATGAGAGATAGGATAACCGGTGTATCGGGATAAACGGCTGCCCTACGGTCAGACCTATCCCTACACCTATCCTATCTCTCATCAGAAGGAGCTCAATAGCCCTTCTTCTACTATTCTCCCGTAAAATACTGAGATAATAGTTGTTTCCACGTGCCTGTAAAATTCTCTTTCTTTTCAAAAAGACGACTTACCAACTGCAATTCATCATCTGAAAAAATAATATTTCCTTCCTCACGTGTAAACTGATGATAGTTTTCCTCTTCCAGGAGAGCTACCAATTTTGTAACTTGACTAAAGGATTTTTTTGATTCCTTAGCCACATCCATTACACTAAACAATACTTCATCTTCCAATGGCATTTCCTCCATTTCTTCTACATCAAATGGTTCTAATTTCTCTTGAACAATAGATTGACCTTCCGTCGCCTTCTTCGCAAACTCTAACAAATCATCACTCATCAGCAAATCTGCTTGTAACTGTGTATTCTCCACTGGATCAAATTGATTTTCATGACGTTTAATTTTCACAAATTCATCATAAAATGAAAAACCTTTTGTCAACAATGGTGAATAAAATTCTCGTGCTACTTCTCCAAAAACAGCTGCATATCCTCGCCCATAGACACGACGACCAGAAACGTATTTCACATACTTAAATTCCTTATTACGATTTTCAGCACCAAATAAAGAATCATAACCATACTCATCCAATCGACCTACAGAAATCCGAAAGTTAATATTTGCTTGTAATTTCGAACCTAAATCATCACGAGATGGCTTTTGCATAACTATAATCCCAAAACACCCAGCTTGACGTCCTAACAATAGAAATTGACCAATTGCATCATCTACTAAATTCCTTTGTTTAAAATCCAGCATAGACATTAAAGCATTGTACTCATCACAAACAAAAAAGTATGGCTCTAACCCATACTCATAATATTTCTTCAAATCCTTATGCCTCAAACGTTTCATTTCACTACGCATAAAATCGTATCTAGCCATCATTATAACAACAGCATCTTGAAAACGCTGAACAATATCCTGAATTTCAAAAACAACACGACCTTGAAAAGCTGGCATATCTGTCATAGTCACAAAGTCTGCACGTTTTGGATCACACATATCTACTACACCAATCTTTGCCAAACAATCAATCAATGAACGTAGTAAAACCGTCTTACCTCCACCAGTACCACCTGCAACAAGCAAATGAGGATCACTAATAAAATCCCAATAAAGATTTTTCATTAAACGAACCCCTTTTTCCTTATCCCAAATAACTTCTGGTATTGAAATCCGATTCAAATAAGCGGAATAAGCCAGTTTATAGGTTTTAAACTTTGGTTCATCTAACGTTTCCATGAAATCCATAAAAAATGTATCTTCTAGTTCTCCACCCATTTTTTTAAATTTTTCCTGAAACTTATTTCCAGCCATTTTAAATGAGATAGATAAGTCATATTTACCTTGTTGCATATAAACAGGCGGAAATTTAATAGACTTCTGCTTACTCCCCTGCTTCGTCTTTTCATAAACATAACCATGTTCAAATAAATAAAAAGACAATTTGCCCAATCGTTCCATTTTCTTAAAAAATGGTGTGACTTCCTGCAAAAACCAAGTTAAATAAATTGAGAAAAAAACAGATAATAAAAAGAAACCTACTGTTAAACCAATTTGAACATAATCAAGAACTTGATAATCTTTTATATGTATATACATATAAAATAATACAGCCATAAAAAAAGGAGAAAAAAAGAAACCAAATAAAATATAATTCATATGCCGCATATAAGGTTTTATCCTTACTCCACGATATTGCGGTAACAAACGTACCATCTAATTCCTCCTTATTTCACATTATCCTTTATGCTCCTCTTGTTTCTGTTGTTTAGGAGCTTGATTAGTTCCTACACGTTTAATTGCAGAAGCAAACAACTTAAACTGATTATTCCCAACAGAAGAATACGTTACCACAATATTATCAAAATCTACCTCTTCACGATTTTTTAATTTTAAAGCTTCAATATCTGATAAAGATTGATCTGTAACTGTTACAAAAATTGGTTGATGTTGTACATAAGATTTCACACCAACCACAATTCCACGAACTTCCCCAGTAGAAACTGTAGGATAAGAGCCATCTTGACGACGTGGTTGAGTTGTATCTTCTTCATAAATAACATCTTGCCCTTCAACACTCAAAAACACCATTTTCCCAAAAATTTGTTTTAAATCAATCAAACCATCATTTAAAACACGATACTGTTTATCAGCAATCTGCAATTTTTCACCAAAATTCAATCCTACTTTTGCCATTAGTTAGCTCCTCCCACTTTTTTCAAACCTTTCGCCAATACATTCAACGCTGGCGCAACATTACGACCATTCAAACTACGATCTTCAAAGAAACGTGGCTCAACCACTTCTACCAAAGAATCTTCCTCAAATACTTCATTAGAAGCTGGTGTAATCACATGAAATACCCCATGTTTTTCATTACTTAAAACATGGCGTTGATATTGTCCTGCCTGTCCTTCAACTTGACGAGGGGCAGTCCCTAAACATTCGTAATATGCTTGTCCAATAAATTTTGGATCTAATTTTAAAGTTGTAATATCCATACTATTTTTCCTCTTTTCTATAAATAAAAGGCATGACAACTTATTTATCATGCCTACTTTCATTCTTAATGTTTTTTCTGTTTTTTCAAACCAAACAGACCAAAGCCTGCAAGGATCATTCCCAAAACAGACAATCCAATACCAGAAGCTGTACCTGTTTGTGGTAAAGCTGGAGCTGGTGTTTTTGGAGCTGGAGTTGGTTTCTTAGGTTGTGGTTTTTCTGGCTCTGGAGTGCTAGTCTTAACTGTGTTAGAAACAAGTTCATGACCATTTACCACATTTTTGTAGGTGTTTTCAAATGTTCCAGCCGCAATCCGTTTCATTTGAATAGCCGTATCCACATCAAATTCAGAAGCATTATCTACTTTATCCAAGAAATCTTGCTTCATTGAAATTTCAACAATACCTTTTGCTTTATCGTATTTCAATTCTGCATATTGTGACAAGTCTGTACCAGCTTTAATCACTGTACCGTCTTTCAATTTGATGTCAACAGCAGCCATTGCCTTATACTCACCTGTAAATTCATCACCTTTTTGGTCAAAATCATCAAAGAATCGGTATTCTTTGAGTGCTTCTCCACGGTCAGATGGCAATTTAGCTCCATCTAAATAGTAATAGAATTTATCACCCAGCTTAATCAATTTACCATCAAGATTTTGACCATCACCAAGTTTATTATAAACCTGTTTTTGGACTTTTAGCTCTGGTACATGATTTACCACCACATTTGAATAATAACCATTGCCGAACTGTACTTGGAAAGTTTGGTTGGTATATTTTCCAGTAAAACCTTTCTTATTTTGCATTGGTGTATGGAAATACAAATCCATTCCCGTCTGTACGTAGGCTTTGTAAAACTCTTCTGGTTTTTCTGCTACCCACATGTAAAATGCGCCTTTAGGGGAAATACCTGATTTGTCAATCATGTCATTCAAAGCCTTAGAAAGTGTTTTACGGTCTAATACATGATACATCTTCAATCCATTCACAGCTTTGCCTTCAGCATCTTTTACTTGGAAACGACTTTCAAGCGGTGTGACGGCATCATCTTGATAATCTTCAATGTAAGCAAATCCTTTCGCAATCGCTTCTTTACCAGATTTATCACCCTTATTTGGACGATTCGTCCACTTAGAAACGTAGTAGTTGATTCCTTCAGGTAACATTTCTTTCCCGTCAACAAGTTTTCCTTGTTCATTATAGTTATGCTTTTCTGGTTTCAATGGGTCACGATTAGGATTCTTAGGGTCATTTGGTTTGTTTGGATCTTGTTTACCAGGAGTGTGAACCAAGACCTTGTTCGACTTACGAACATAGCCATTTGAACCACCACCGTTCACGACCATTTCAAAAACGTTTTCGTAGTCAGCTGCGTCATTTTGAGGACGACCCCAAACAGACAAGTCAGCTAATTTGTACTCTTTAGCTAAATCTTTATTAACCGAAGTAAGAGTAGCTATAGTTGCCCTAAATGTCAGCAAGTTTGCCTTTTCATCATAAGAAACATCATACCCCTTGTTGGCTTCTTTGGTTTTCTCTACATCCAACTTAAATCCTTGAGGTAAATGATCATTAAAGACTAGCTGTGTTGTTGTCTTACGAGAAGATGGCAAAGTTTCCGTTTGCAAAACAAATCTATTTAATGAGTTCTTCGCAACATATTGACCATTGATGTTCACCTTATCTGCATTTTCAACTGCTTTTTGCACTTGAGGACGAGTAGATAACTTGTAATCATGCACATGTACTGTTGGTACTACCGGAGGAGTTGGCATCTTTTCATTTGGTTTATAAGTTGGAGCTGGAACACCATTCACTGTTACCAAATTCAATTTAGCTTTTGGAGTTGGAACTGTTTTTTCCTTTTCTGGAGTAAAGTTCTTTGGAGTTTCCAATTTAGGAGTTGGAACTTCTTTCAATTTTTCTGGTATGAAGTTCTTAGGTTCTTTTGTCTTTTGATAACGTGGAGGTGTTGGAACACCAGTCGCCGCAAGCTCACTTGTAACTGTGAACCAAATAGATGGTGTAAAGCGACCTTCACCTTTACGATCACCTAATTTATCCCAAGATGTAACTGTAATACCATATTCTGGGTTAGTACCCTTCAAGGCTAAAGCACCTGCAAGATACCAATAATAAGGACTGGTAGTGCTATCAATAATGTTATGTTGGTTTAATCCAAAGTGATTACCATTTGAATTATCTCGTTCGTTTGAGTAAACCAACCCATTATCATGCTTAACAATAGACGAACCAGAAATCTGAATGAAACGAGCAGTATCTGATGGACGGGCTGTCTCTACGTGATTCTTATAAGCATTCAAACTTGATAAAGACAAAAGACCTTTTGCTTCATTAGGATTATCTTTATTATCTTCAAAGTTAATAAGATTTCCATCTGCATCATAGAACCGAGTTCTTAAACCAAGATCTAACTTATAATCTTTATTAGTATCTTTATAGCGAGCTGCTACCTCAATACCCTTAGACGGATTTTTAGAAAAACCAAAGACCACATCATCTTGGATATTCTCAGAAGTAGATTTAACAGTAATATCTAATTCCATCTTAGAGATAGCTTTACCTTTATATGATGAATTTTTTAGATTTGTATAAGTAACAGTAACTGTTTTACCAACTTTAGAGTTAACTGCACCAAACTGATTACCTTCTCCACCGAAGGCAAAGCCTGCTTTAGCTTTATACAACTCAAATTTTGAAGTTAGACGACTAGGATCTTTACTAATTTTTAAATCTTGTGCACTTGGTAAAGAGAAGTATGTTACATATTGTTGTAATTGATCTTCTCCTAGACCCATAGATTTCGTAATATCTTTAAATGCTTCATGCAAACCTTTAGCACTAATGTAACTATCAGCACCTTTTACATCAATATGAGCGTCAGCTTCATTCTTAAAAACAAGACCTTGGGAAACAACTTCACTCAAATACCCATCTTTTACTCTGTTTTTCTCAGCTTCTGCTTTTTCTTTTGCAACACGAGCATCTTCCGCTTTATTGTGCTCAGTGACTGTCTTATTATAGGCGTCAATTACTTTATTTTCTGCATCGACTTTAGCCTTACCTGCTTCGTTACGTTTAGTAATTTCTGCATTTTCAGCTTCAACTGATTTCTTATGATCTAATTGGGCTTGATTCCGTTTAGCAATTTCAGCATTTTCTGCATCTACTTTTGCTTTTCCTTCTACATTACGTTTCCGAACACCTTCATTATAAGCCTTTGTATCCGCAATATCCTTGTTTTCTTTGCGTTTTTCTACAACATAAGTATCAGTTGCCTTTTGGTTGTCTTCTTTTACCTTGGTAACTTCTTTTGTATAAGCGTCATAAGAATCCTTGGTCGCTTCTACTTTAAGGGTTTTAGAACTTTCAGATACTTGAGCATCTTTAAACTCAGCTTTTACCTTTTCTTTCGCAGTTGCGGTAGCTTGATTGACATCTTGACCTGCTTTTTCAGCTTTATCATGCGCTTCTTTCAATGCTACATTATCAGCATTGATTTTAGCATTTGCTTGTTTAGTTTCTTCAACCGCTTTTGCATGGTCTTCTTTTGCTTTTGCATAATCTGCAGTTGTTTTTTCAACTTCAGCTTTTTGTTTTGCTTGGTCTTGCGCAATTTCCGCTTGAGCCTTTTGAGTTTCAGCTAGGCTATTTGTAGTCCCTTTATCAACAGGAGCATCTTGAACAACCTTTACACCTTCTTTTTGAGCTGCTTGTGCTGCTTGATTCACTTGACTATTGTCAACCTGTACAGTTACATTTCCTTGTGCTTGACCAGCTTGATTCAACTGATTTTGTTGTTCAGCTGTTTTAGCTGGTTGACTATCTGGCAAATTAGTAGCTGTATTTGCAGGTGCAACCGTTGTAGGCTCTGTTTTAGCGACTTCATCTGCTTGTACACCATTAGTTGTCGCTACAGCTAGTGCTGCAAGCCCTAAAATAACTCCACAAGCTCCATAGGCTTTAATTTTGCGGATAGAACCATACGTTTTTGTTTCATTTGATTTCATTTTTTGATTTCTCCTAAATCTATTTTTTATTTTTTTACTCTTATGCTTCTAAAAAAACAAAAGAAGGCGCACGAGCCTTCTTCAAAAATAATACAACCATTTTTTATCCTTCTTTAACTATTTTAAAAAGCCATCACATAGGATGACTTTGTTTTATCGTTATTTTACACGTTTGCGAAAAACAAAACTAAGAGCTAAAAGAATGACTCCTCCAAACAATCCCAATAAAGAAGTTGTTTCTCCAGTAGAAGGCAAGTGATTAGTAGATACATTATAATTAACTTTCACTTGCTTATGATTGATTGGAGTGAGTGTTGGTGTAACAGCTTGTTTCTTTCCGTCCACATAAGTTGTAATTTTTCCTGTTTCATCTACAACTGGAATTGCTTGTCCACCAGCTTGTTCAATCGCTGCTTTTTGCGCTGCTAATTTTGCCAAGCGTTCTGCTTCCAATTGAGCCTGATATGTTTTTACAAGCTTAGTATGTTGAGCGACCACTTCTGCTTGAGTTGCTTTTAACACTTGCAATTTTGCTTCTTCTTTCTCAAGCAGAACTTTCTTTTCTGCTAAAGTTTGTTTAACTGTCAATAAGCTTTGTTTTGCTTGAGCTAAACGTGCAGGTGCATCTTTCAATTGACGCACTTTTTCTTGAGCCGCTGTCAAACGTGCTTTAGCTTGAACCAACTCATTGTTACGTTGGCTAACCAATGCTTGTGCTTTTGTTAAATCAGCTTTCTTAGTAGCTAATTTGTTTTGTTCCATCGAAAGGTTATTTTTAAGAACTTCTAGCTCTGACTGTTGTTGAGACAATTCAGCTTTTGCTTGTGCTAAAGCTGCTTGTTTAGCTTTCACGTCCGCATTCAATTGAGCAACGGCTTCTTGGGCTGCTTTATTTTCAACTTCATCCGCTTTTAAAGTTGCCTGTGCTTGATCCAATTGAGTTTGTGCTGCAGGAGTTTTAACTTCTATAGCTTTAATAGCGTCACGTTGTGCCGTTACTCCTGTTAAATAAGCAGTAGCTTCTTTAACAGAAGTTTCTGCTTTCGACTTATCTGCTTGTGCACGTTCATCATCTTGTTTTGCAACATCATAAGTACTTTGAGCTTCTTTTTGAGTCTTCAATAATTCTTGGCTATCAAATGGATTAGCTAATGCTGTACGATTAAAGGTACTGTTTGTTAGTGCTTTATCATGTACAAACAAGAAATTAACAACCTGCCAAAAATCATCTTTGTAAGAAGTTCCTACCCCAAGATAAGAAGTTTTAGCTTCTGGGGCAAACAACCCTGCCATACTTGAGGCATGTAGGAATTCATTATTCACATTATCTTCTACATCATCAAAAGCATTAAACATCAAATTCAAAATAGTGTTATACACCAAACGCTTTAATTCTGCTTTTGTTACAAACTTTTTCGCACTATAAATACCACTACCGCCCATTAAGCCAATATTTTCATCTGTTTCTGAAGAAGTAATATTGTATTGTGCTAGAAGTTTATTAAGATGTTCAGTGTCATGACCTTTCACGCCATTTGTTTTAGAAGTTGAAACATGGTCGTTAATAATTTTAGTTACATCTTTTGTCACTTCAACCTTTGATGTACCAAAAGCTGCATGAATTTGATTTAATAAGTCCGCTGCAAAGAGGGACAATTCTTCTCTCGTTGCTTCTGAAAGATTATTCAAGTCAAGTTTTTCTTGGCTATCATTTTTATTCGCTTTAAAGCGATTTTGTTTCGCCAAGACTTTTCCAAGAGCCACTAATTTATCCGTCATGGCTTTTTCTTCAGCTGGAGAAGCTGTGGCGATTTTTGAAGCATAGTCTCTTAAAGCGGCAATATATTCTTGAGTCAATTTGATTTGGTTGATAGCTTCAACATCTTGATTAGCTTTTGTCAAATCAACTGTTGCCTTTTCTAAAGCTTCTGCTGTTTTGTTTGCCATAGCAACCTTTTTATCTAAATCAGCTTTGAAAGTAGTTACCACCTTTTGAGATTGAGTTACTACTTTTTCTGCTTCAGCTAAATCGGAAGTACGTTTCCGGTCATCTTGTTTTGCTTTAGCTAAATCTGTCTGAGCCTTAGCAACTGCTTCTTTATCAGCGTTTACTTTTGCTTGTGTTTGTTCAGCTTTAGCAATAATTTCTTTAGTACCCGTACCATCTAAAATGGCTTGTTTTTCGGCTACTTTCTTTTCTGCTTGAGTTACTTCTGCTTGTTTTTTAGTAACTGTCTCTTGTACTTTTGCGACCGCTTCTGTTTGTTTAGTCACTTCACTTTGAGCTGTTTGTTGGGCTGTTTGACTAGCAGATACAGCATTTTCAGCTTGGGTGACTTGACCAGTAGCTTCTTTAACAGAAGTTTCTGCTTTAGCCACATTTTCTGGAGTCGCTTCTTGAGCGACTTTTTCAGCTTGAGCGACATTCGTTGTTTCTGTTTTGACCGTATTTTCAGCATTTTCTGCTTCTATTTTTGCTTGATTAGTTACTTGTTCTTGTGCTTTGACTGCTGCAGTTGCGGTATCTACTTTTGTTTGACTGGTTGCCACCTCTTCTTTGGTTACAGTTGCTTTTGATTGAGTGACTTCTGTACCTTTAATTTCTTTTGGTTGTACATCTTCTGCCTGCACCACTTGACCAGCGCCCACCACAGCAACAGTCGCAACTGTTGTCATCAATGTTTTACTAACTTTATTCATTTTAATTTCTCCTAAATCTATTTTTTATTTATTTTATAACAATATAAACATTTCTACAAAAATTATATACTACTATCTAATTAACTCATAATTTTTCTCCACCATATTCAAATAACGTCGATACAATCCATAAGTTGAAACACCATAACAACGCAAATATTCTTTATGTAATCTATCAATTTCCTCCAATGTCTCTACACACAAACGACGCTGAAAAACAATATTTGCTTGATACACTCTAAAAGAAAATTTAAAATTTTGCCAAATTCGCTCATATCCTTTCTCAAAATACTCATAATTCTCCATCACATTTTACTCAACCTCACTATCTATCAATTTCTAACTTAGTCTTCCCAAGTCACTATATCTCGCCATTTCCATCTAGTCTTCATCACATAATTATAAATTCCTGATTGAACTACTCCAGAATAAATTAAAAAAGATCCATCCAATAAATACTGATGAATCATCTCTATATCATGTTTAGGTAAACGAACCGCAAAATACTTATTCAAATGCTTCCCTGTTTTAACAAAAATTAAATTATCATTATCAAAATAAACAGCTACATCATTCTTTTTGCCTCTGTCTCTCAAAAGCAATAGTAACTGTTGCTTTTTCAACCATTCTTTAAATATCATTCATAAACTACCTCAATTTCAATACTTCTTAAAAGTAAAATTTTTCTTATCTTTTTATCATATAAAATGCCTTCACTTAAGAATAAAAAACTAATAATATCATTCAACTTTTTTCTGCCACTTATTTTGTACCCAAAAATTTTACGCATTTCTCTTAAGAAATCATCTGTTTTATAAATATCATAAGCTTTATTCCCATTAGGATATTTCACACTTACTCCTGATTTCTTTAATAGCTCAACAAATCTATCTGCAGATAAACCATATAAACAAAATTCAAAGTCACCGTAATTACTCATATTTTTCTTATCATACACATGTATAATAAATTCAATATAATGATGATTGCCTAGAAGAAATGAAGACTCTCCCTTACCAATAAACATCCTTTTTAATGTCTCATAAAAATTCATTTTATACTCCCTGAAAGCCATGCCCACAATATTACAATAATAGGAATCAAAAAATACATATACACAAATTATATCTAAATACTTCATGAATCTATCCGATTCTTCCTTTTTCTTATCCTCCTCTTCTTTAGCTAACTTAGTATTTTTTCTATGCAATTTATCCTCTATATCCATTCTGGAATCTCCTTTCATGCTCACAAACAACACAGCAATTCAAAAGGATTCTTCCTTTCTTAAAAACGCAACAAAAAACCTAACATCTTAAAAATCAACATCAATAACAAAACGGGTGCAAAAACAATCAAACTTACACCCATAACTATAGCCCTTACCAACTATCATTCACCCCCTTTTTATAAATTTTCTCTTGAAAATACTCTTCCACCTCAGCAATCATTCTCTCTTTTTCATTTATTGCTTCTTTCAATGTTTTTGCTCGAGTTCTAAAATATTTTCCATGTCGCTTCATGGAAATAACATAACATTGTTCTCTATCACTCCAAGAAATATTTCTAATTCCTGTTGTCTTATTAGTAGATAAAGGAACATCTTTACTCGTTCTAGTTTCATAAGCTTTTTCTTGATTAAGATTAGCCTTATGTAATTTTCCATTCTCTACTCTCAAATGACCACAAGATTTTATTTCTCCACCTATAACGTGCGATAAACGACGTACTACAACTTTTCCACAAGAACATCTACATTTACACAATCGCATAGAATCATAGGTTTTTAATGGAGAAGTATAAGATAAAATCATTAACTCTCCATATTTACAACCAATCACATCTTTATAATCTTTTTCATTAAAATGCTTATTATTCATCTCTCACCTCATTTCACATAATAAAAAAAGACGACTTGCCATAAACAAATCGTCTCATCAACATTACCTACTTAATAGAACAGAAAAATTTCAACAATTATTATCATAATTAGTTGGATAATCTAATTTCAAGGCTGGGAACTCCTAGCCTTTTTCTTTCTGCTCTACTAAATAGGTAACTATCCTATATAGTGCATGCTCGTATCTTCGCATACCATTTTTCAGCAAGAGTTATACCTTACCTAGCGCCTGTCCCGTATAAAAGGTTATCGTCTCTCTCCGACATTGCCCTCGATCGCTCTTCCAACTGTTCTCAGCCAGCACCTCTAGTTTTTTGCTCTACACAGGATAACTAGCATAAACCCCAATACCTAATGTATAAACTCGCTAGAACCTAATTTTGACTTCTTAAAATATTTATGATACAATAAAGAAAATTTAAAAAGTAACTGAATAACAAATCAATCCTCGGGCAGATGGAAACACCCCTTGGATGATTTTTATTCTTCATTATACACATAATTTCAAGGAGAACTAGACATGAAAGACATTATTAAAGGAATTACAAAACTCATTTTTAAAATAATTCGATTTGTACTCTCGTACTATTTTCAAATGTTTTTAACCTACCCACTTGTCTCTATTATCCTAATTATCATTGCTATCCTCGCTTGGATTTAATAACAACAACCAAAATTAAGTTCTAGTGAATTTATACATCCCCACAAACCTATACATCTCACACTTCAACACAACCTATATCTTAAAGTCTTTTGACAAAAATCTTATTTTAAGATATAATGAAATTGGTATTTTTTTTGGTGCGTTTACAGTCTGGATTTTCGGATTGCAGACGTACTTTTTATTTAATTTTCAATGTTCTAATAAAGAATTCTAGGAACGGACATTATTAAATGAATACTTTTTAAAATATTTCTTATCGCGTTTATCATTTACATTGTTCATTTGTATTAACGCTTTATAATAAAATATTCAAGAAATAAATCCTATTCTTTATGTTTTGATAAAGATACTTCTTTCTCTTCATCAATAGATACATCAAATACTATTTAATATATCTAGTCATAAGGAGAAAAGCATGGGATCAAAACGAAAAATAAACTCAACTAACAGACAAATGGAAAGAGAATCTATCTTTCGTGAAAAAGAAATTGAGTTTAAGAAAAGTGGGAAATATAAACCACAAAAGAATTCAAATAGAAGTCTCCCGAAAAGGAAGAAGGAGAAAAACAGAAGGACAACTTCTTCCAGAAAAAACTCAAATGGAAAATGGGTATTGAATTATCTCCCAAAAAGAAAATCTGATGATTAAATTTCAACCTCACTATATGAACACTCCTGACAAGGTGTGGCATCTAATAAACTGTTTTCAATTATTTTATCTATTAAAACCAGAGAAGAACGTCTAAAATCTTCCACCAAATCAAAATATTCTTCTCTATATTCAGTAGGAATTAAACTATATAACCCATTCTCTTCTAAATCAGTTTGTACACTTTCAAACTGATCAGCAATACCTAAAACAGCATTTGTAAAATTTAATATGACTGCTCGATTTAATTTATCTCCCGTTTCTTCCATCTATTCTTCCTCCATCTGTTTGTTATAATGGTTATTATTCCTCTTTAATAAGCTATGGTTATATTATAACTTGAAGTTATTAAAATGTCAATACTTTTTTTAAAAAAATTAAAATTTTTTTGAAAGGCTCAAAATATGTTTACAAAACGCCTAAAAGCTCTACGAAAGGAAGCTGGTTTAACTCAAAAAGAACTAGCCGATAAACTCAATATTTCACAAGCAGCATACGCACAATGGGAAAATGGTGTAAAAAAACCTGCAAGAGAAAATCTAACTACACTAGCTAATATCTTAGACACCTCTATAGATTATCTTCTAGACAATACCAATTCTGAACACCCTGAAGATGACCTCTCAAATGTTGAAATTCTATTTCGAAAAACCTCAAAAAATATGACCCCTGAACAAAAAGAGATTTTCAAAAAAGAACTCTTAGAATTTATGGAGATTAGAAGAAAAGCATTTGAGGAAGAAGAGCAGTGAGAGACGTTTATTTCAAAGTCTGGGATATTGCTAAGAAAGAAATTTATCATTTCATTAAACTTTACAATATCTCCAAAATCCATTACACTTTTGAAAACTATTTCAACCACATTACTACTCAATACAAGATTAAAACATTGCCTCATCATTTTTCAGACGAGGCAATTTTAGGATTGACCTTAATTGATAACTTAGGAATCTCTTTCTCTTACGAATCAGAAAGCAGCCCAAACAGACAAAACTTTACCAAATGCCACGAATTAGGACACTTAGTCTTACAACATTCTGGAACAGTCTTTGCGGAAAATGCACAAAACCAAGACTGGCAAGAAAAAGAAGCCAACTACTTTTCTTCTTTTATTCTTATGCCTGACATTATTCTTTTATCCAAAATTGTCTATCAGCACCAATCCTTTCAAGACCTTAGTAAAGAATTAAAAGTCTCTCCACAAGCTCTAGAAATCCGTTTAGAGGACTTTTTACACTACCAAGGACATTTCTCCATAGAACAAGCTAAAGAAGTTGTTTTCCAATATAAAACCAGAAAATCTGATATTCTAATACAACTCATTCAAGCCTTTAAAGAGAAAATCATTAAAGAATACGAAGCTGTTCAAATAGAAGACATTGACTACTTTAAAAAATTAACTACTGAAACAGACTTTATCACTAATCAAGAAATTACTTCTTTGATAGATCCCGATTTCCAACAAACTCTTAAAAAGCAATTTCCACATTTCAGAATATCTGCTTACTATGATAAAGGTCTAGCCATTTGGTACACTTGGAATACCCAAGCACTATCTGAAATAGACAGTCGGCGTAAAGCCAAACTCAAACACTATGACATACAAAACAAAGGGACTAGTTGATAGCCCCTTTTCCCTTTCTATTAACTGTTTCTTCTAATTTATCCAATCGCACTCGCAATTGAAAAATACGCCATTTCAATTCATTATCTGATACATGATAATGTAATTCGTTCGCAATCGCTTTTATATCAAAAATCATTTCTTCTTTCATACTACAACTATAACATGGATTTTTAATAACATTAAAACAATTCTCTAAACAGATAGTTTTTACAGCCGAAATAAAAAAAGGACATTATCAGTCCTTTTCTGTTTTTTTCAATTCCTTATATCTTTTAGAATCTTTCTTTATAAATTGTTCATCTCCACTCATAATCCCAGCAGAAAGAACTCCACTCTCTTTATCATATGAATAAGCTAAAGTTTTGCCTTCTCCTGTCAAAGTTTTCTTTTCTGTATCAATAGAATATTTCAATGTCCCACTTGGTTTATCTTTTCCACCAAAATAATAAGTCAAAGTCTTGTCCTTAATGACAATCCAAGGAGACTTACTTAAACCATCTTTACTAAATTTAGATGTAGTATAATATTCACCATCTAAGCTGGCTTGTTGAGTAGATGAACAAGATACTAGGAAGATTGCTGCTGCAATCATTGTCACCAATAACAATACTTTCTTTTTCATATCTCTTTTCCCTTCCTATAAAAACATTAAAGCTCTTTATTTCTTATATATTCTTTTAAACGACTAATATCACGATCACTCAATCTACCAATCACCTTAATTTGAAAACCGTCTTTTTCAATATCGTATAACTGAACCATATCAATCCAAGACGGCTTTTTCAAACCAGCTTTAAACCAATCAATAATTTCTAAATACTGTGACTTAATATAATCAGATTTCGTTTCATATTTACTTGTAATCCGAAAAGTACGTATTATCTCATCGCCGATTTTCACAACTACTGCTGGACGAATTTTCGATCCTGTTTTATCACGATATTCTATCCGTGTTACCAAAACCGAATAAACTTCAATATCAGTCATTAAATACACCCTCATATTCTGAAAAATCTTCATCACCGAAAAATGCTGCTAAACTTCCCTTATCAGTAGCACTTACCTTTACACTAGGAATCTTTTTATCAATCATTTCCTGAAATTCTTCATCACTGATATTTTGCTTCACTGCGAAAGGAATACTCCTAGTCTGAACAGATTGAATAAGAAACATCTTAACTGCTGTAGTCATATCAATTCCCAATGAATCAAATAATTCAGCTGCTTCTGCTTTTAATTTATCATCTACACGAACAGCAATTGTTGACATAATATTCACCTCATCTCTTCCTTGTATATCTATTGTAACACAAATAGTCATACAAATCAAATTTTTATCATTTTATGCAACCACTTATACAGAAAAAGCTTCTCATCATATTATGCAACATTTTAATACATTTGTTGAACGAATTCATCCATAAATACAAAACAAAATATACCAGGAATATCCTGATATACTTTATTTTATAAATATTGACTAAAAATATAACTTGCTTGGTTAATTTTTGGTTAAAATTCTCAAATTTTAAAATCTATAGCTGATAAATACTTATAATATAACAAAAAAATTTTTATTATGATATCTTATATTTATACAAAAAAGCAAAACCTCGCCAAGAAAAAGAAGTGTGAAAACTTGAAAAATCCCCCTAACTTCCTTATTTTTAAACTCAAGTTGAAATCAAATACAACACCTTCTCAGACTGTTGACTTCTATCTTGCGCATGTTATTCGTACTTTGTTAAAAGTATAAAATGTTGATTATTTTTCACCAACTAAAAATAGCTAAACTGAATTTTATCCAGCCTAGCTTATCTTTATTAAAATGGCAATTCCTCTTCTTCCAGAAGCAAATCTGCCAAGTCTGCACCTGCATTATTTTCACGAAGAGCTCGCTGTGCACGACTTTCTAATAGCTGGAAGCCATTGCAAAGTACTTCTGTGACATAGTGGGTAACATTGTCCTTCTCATAGCGGCGAGTGCGAAGTTCACCGTCTAGCGAAATCAGGCTGCCTTTACTTGCATAACTTGCCAAAGTTTCGGCTAACTTACCCCAGACAACGACATTTACAAAGTCCGCTTCTCGTTCACCATTTTGTCCTTTGTAGCGACGATTGACAGCAAGTGTTGCACGCGCCACAGATTTATCATTAGCTGTTTTGTTTAACTCTGGTGTATTCACCAAACGACCGATTAAAATTACTTTATTATACATTTTATTTTCCTCCTAACTATTTATTCGTAAGAGAAAAGAAAAAATCGTGAAAATTCACGATTAAAACTTAATTTCTATTTTACCCTTGCCAATGCTTAGTTGGATCAAATGCTGTTCCTACCACTTCTGAACTTGCTAATTCAATAATCCCACGTTTTTGCGGAGCATTGGGCAATTGTAATTCACGAGGGCTGCACATCATACCAAAACTCTTTTCTCCACGCAGCTCACCAGGGAAAATCAAGTTTCCTTTTGGCATCATAGCACCCGGAAGCGCCACAATCGTCTTGAGACCTACTTTAGCATTAGGCGCACCTGCTACGATTTGAACCACTTTATCTGCTGCTACTTTTACTTGACAAATATTAAGGTGGTCACTATCTGGATGAGCTACCATTTCCACAATTTCACCAACTACAAATTTCAGATCAAGGTCATTGACCAATTCTGGTTCAAAACCTGCTTGGCTCAATTCTTGATTCAGAATTGAAATTTCTTCATCTGTCAGAAAAACTTGCCCACGTTCGGTAATATTAAAAAGATTAGAAACCTGAAAAATATTCCAAGCAACTGTTTCTCCATTGTCCAAACGATAAATACGCGCTACGTTTCCCTTGCGCTCAGCAGCTAACTTAACTCCTTGACCGTCTGCAACAATCACCATCAGCACGTCTCCAACGTGCTCTTTATTATATGTAAAAATCATTATTTCTCCTATATGTTCAGTTTAACTGGGCTAAAAATTCATTGATTTGCGTCTTCGTTTTTCGCTCGCGATTAACAAAACGACCAATTTCTTGTCCATTTTCTAGGACTACTAGGCTAGGAATCCCATACACATCCCACTTTTTGGCAACTTCCATATAATCGTCACGATTGACCTCAACAAAGGTAAAATCAGGATTCTCTGCTTCAATCTCAGGCAAAAAAGGTTTAATAAAACGACAATCTCCACACCACTCGGCTGTGAAAAAGAACACAATCTTTCCTTCGCGTTTCACAAATGATGCCAATTCTTCTATATTTGCTGGAATAATCATTGTTCTTCCTCATAGGTCAATTCCCCATTTTCATATACAAATGTGATGTGCCGAGCATCTTCATACACTACACCACCAACCAATTGATGCTCATCTGACTTGTATAATTGCACATATAGTGTGGCAATATCGCCTAGCTCAGACAAACTTTTCCGAATTTCAGCAACTAATTGCTCACGCCACTCAGCTTCTTTTCGTTCGTCCAACGTTTTTTTAGTCGCATAAGCTGCAATCCCTACTCCCGCAAGTGCAGCCGTTGTTAATAGAATCTTTTTAGCTTTCATGACAATATTTTAACACAAAAGATAAATTGGGACAAATCGAAACACTACTGTTTTTTATCTTTGAATGCTACCCAACTATGATAGAAAATGATAAAATAAGAACAGAAAGAAGGTTAATGATGTCAGAATTATTTTCAAAAATCAAAGAAGTAACAGAAATTGCTGCCGTTTCAGGGCATGAAGCGCCTGTTCGCAATTATTTGCGTAAAAAAATGACTCCTCATGTGGACGAAGTCGTAACAGACGGCTTAGGAGGCATTTTCGGAGTAAAACATTCAGAGACTGTTGATGCACCGCGTGTCTTAGTAGCTGCCCACATGGATGAAGTTGGCTTCATGGTGAGTGAAATCAAACCCGACGGAACTTTTCGTGTGGTGCAAATTGGTGGCTGGAATCCACTCGTCGTTAGCAGCCAACGCTTTAAACTTTTTACTAGCTCTGGAGTTGCAATTCCTGTCATTTCAGGATCTGTTCCTCCACATTTGACTCGTGGAACAGGTGGACCAAGTCTACCAAGGATTGAAGATATTGTTTTTGACGGTGGATTTGCTGATAAAGCAGAAGCTGAAAGCTACGGCATTCGTCCAGGCGATACGATTGTACCAGATAGCTCTGCTATTCTCACAGCTAATGGGAAAAACGTTATCTCAAAAGCTTGGGACAATCGTTACGGTGTCCTCATGGTAAGTGAACTGGTTCAAGCTCTAGCTGGACAAAAACTTGGCAATGAACTCTATGTTGGAGCCAATGTCCAAGAAGAAGTCGGCTTGCGTGGAGCCCATGTTTCAACGACTAAGTTTGACCCAGAAGTTTTCTTTGCAGTAGACTGTTCGCCTGCTGGCGACATTTACGGAGATCAAGGAGCTATCGGAGAAGGGACTCTGATTCGTTTCTTTGACCCAGGTCACCTCATGTTGCCAAATATGAAAGATTTCCTTTTGACAACCGCAGAAGAAGCAGGTATCAAATACCAATACTACTGTGGTAAAGGCGGAACCGATGCTGGTGCTGCTCATCTCAAAAACGGTGGTGTGCCTTCTACAACTATTGGTGTTTGTGCACGTTACATTCATTCTCATCAAACACTCTACGCAATGGACGACTTTCTACAAGCTCAAGCTTTCTTACAAGCTCTTGTTAAGAAATTGGATCGTTCAACCGTTGATTTGATAAAAAACTATTAATACGTTAGATTAAAAATTCGTATTTGAAAAGGCTGTGGACAGTGATGTCTCAGCCTTTTTCTGCTCTCATTTTTTTACTTATTGTTTAATCCCATTAACTTACGTAATTCGGGGATTCGTTGCAACTGTGGAACAATGAGCATCGTCACAACTACTCGTAAAGGAATTTCAAAAACAGACCATGCCCGAGTAGCGTATAGTGCAACAAAGGGTACTCCATATTGTAAATGGAGAGCTAAGGGCGTTAAAGTAAAGGTCCCCACTCCCATAACAGCGATAGTTGCTAGCGTCACCCAAAGCCAGTCTTTCTTCCGTTCAAATCGTAATTCTTTGCCATAAAAGAAATAACCATAGAGAATACCTTGCAAGGCTTCAATCAATGTAAACCAGATAATGAATGGTTGTCCCTGACTCAAAAAGAAAAAGGAAAGCATATCATATACGGCAGAAACCAGACCAGATAAAACCGGACCAGCGACACTTCCCATAAGGGTATAACCGATAAAAGCTGGACTCAGCTTCAGCAAACGAGGGATGACAAAGATTGAAAACTTCTCTAAGACAAAACAAAGAGCCACAATCATTGCGAGGGCAACCAATAGTTGCACCGATAACTTTGGCGAGTTTTTTTTCATATTCGCTCCTTTTCTTTCGGGAGCCGTCAAAATGACAGCGGATGCAATGGCCTACCGCACAAATGTTTCGTTGTATGGCAACATCCCATCCATACACACTTAACGCAGACCACTTACTCTGTGCAAATGAATTGCTCTTTTATTCTATCATATTTTATTTAGTTAGAAAATTATTTTTTATCTATCATTCAGTAGATATTTTCTGACTTCTGCAAGGAAATAGAGGGAGCCTGTGATAAGCAGCAGCTCTTTCTCTCCATGCTTGGCTTTTTTGTATTGCTCCAAATAAGGCAACCACTCTACATATGCTAACTTTTCTCGCTTTGCCAAACATTGCATTTCTCCTGTTGAAAAACTCCGTGAATCCTCAAAAGTTGTCAAAAGTACGCGAGATGTGGGAACCATTTTTAGTAAAGCAAGCATTTCATCCAACGCCTTAGTTTGAATACATGTAAATAAAATCGTTTTTTGATAATCTGGAAAATGGCTTTCTAGGGAAGCAAGCAGAGCTTTCAGTGCATGAGGATTGTGTGCCCCGTCCAGCAAGATCAAGGGTGCTTTTGAAATTTTCTCCAAGCGAGCAGGCCAATACGTTCGTTTCAATGCCCGTCGCACCTCATTTTCACTCAACAATGGTAAACCTTTCAAGCTGCAATATTGATCGCACAGTTCAATTGCCAGTCCCGCATTCTCAACCTGATGAATGCCCAAAAGACCAGTTTGATAGTCTTCTTTTCGTCGAAATGCATTTGAAAAACGAAATTTTTCTCCCTCTTCTAAGCCTTGCACAGACTCCACCTGATAATCTTTCTTATATCGTATGTGGAGTGCCTGACATTGCTGAGCAATAGTGTGAATAACTGCCAGTGCTTCTGAAGAAATCTTCCCTGTCACTACCGGCACACCTTGCTTGATAATCCCCGCTTTTTGCTTGGCAATGTCTTCTAATGTCGTACCTAAAATAGCTGTGTGATCTAGTCCGATTGTCGTAATAGCTGTCAAATCCGGTTGACACACATTGGTACTGTCCAATAAACCACCCAGACCTACTTCCATTATGACCACATCTACCTCTTGCTGGCAGAAATAATCATAAGCCAATGCCGTAATAATCTCAAACTCTGTTATTTCCTGCAATATCGTATCATCTGCCTGCTTTTTTAATAACTCTTGATAAGATTGCAACAAAGAATAAAAGTCTTCGCCTGAAATAGGCAAACCATTGATTGCAATTTGCTCATTATAGTTAAGAAGATAAGGTGATGTAAACGTTCCTACACGCAGTTTCTTTGCTTGCAATAGCTGACGTAAATGTGCAATCGTTGAGCCTTTTCCATTGGTACCTGCCACATGAATGACTGATATTTGTAAATGAGGATTGCCTCGCAGCGATAATAGTCGTCGCACTCTTTCTAAGCCCAAATGTGGCTCTTCTGTTTGGTGCTGCTGCAACCATTCTAACTGTTTTTCTTTTTGTATCATTGCTCTTCTTATCCAATCTATAATGCTCTCATTTTATCATAGAAGTGGGATTTCTACAAAACAATTTACCAAAAAATAATCAAGAAAAGAAGAGAAAAGCTATTGCGCACCAAATGACTGAAAATGGAAAATTCCAAACGAAGAGTTGGCTTGGAAATCAAGAAAGAAAGTAAACTCCCTAAACCTGTATAAACAATAAAACAAGTTAAATCAGCTGGATTTCGTAAAAGGATAAAAAACAAACTCCCTATCACAAAACTCATTCTTGCTTGATCTTTTGAAACAAAAAGATGAATAATGAATGACCGAACCTCAGGCACGAGAGCTATTACATCAACACCCAGCAAAAAAAGAGAGGAGTGGATGAACAGGCTCATAAACAATTGTTGACTTTCTGAAATAGCAGCCGTCCCTTCTAAAATCATCAGATAAGCTCCTATGGCATTGATAAATACCATCATGAGATAGGATGATCGCAGTAGAGGCCAGTAACGAGCCGTTAAGATTTCTGATTTAAAATCTGTTAACTCTCTGGAAAAATAGCGAAAAAAAAGCAAGCCACAAGAAAATAGAATGAACAAAAATACAAAACTTGACTGCTGAAAGGTCAATGATTTGGACAATGGCGTCGTCAGCAATACCAAGGCAATCTGTGTCAGAACGATTAGCAAACTCATTTGAAGAATATTTTTTATCTTTCTCATTTCAACTCCTTTTTCTACCTTTTTAGTATAAAATATTTCAAAGGTTTCCTCAGAAGATGCCCTAAAAAGTTATTTTTTATCTTCAAATAGTAAAAAATGAAAGCAAAATAAAATACATTTCCCTCAACAGTCCTTCTTTGTCCCACGCCAACAAGTCGACGCAAAGTATCAACTCAAAAAAACAGGCAAAATCTCTTTCGGATTGTCTCCAATTAAGATTTTTCCTGTTTTTTGAATGATAATTTAGCTCTTGTTTTAGATCTATTTATTTATCTTTCTTCTTTCTTCGTTAAAATTGCAAGTGTTTCAAGAAGATTGTCAACATGCACTTCAATGGTATCACCTGTCGCTTTAATTTTGACTTCAACGATGCGGTCAGCAGCTTTTTTCCCGATCGTCACACGGATTGGTAGGCCAATCAAGTCACTATCGCTGAATTTCACACCAGCACGTTCATTACGATCATCTGTCAAGACCTCGTAGCCAGCTTTGAGCAGCTCCGCTTCTAGTTGTTCTGTCAATGCAAGAGCTTCCTCGTCTTTGACATTTACAGGGATTAGATGCACATCAAACGGTGCCAATTCTTTTGGAAAATTGATCCCCCAAGCATAGCGATAGTCTCCTTTTGGTGTTTTATTGACGAAGAGACGTGCGTGTTGCTCCATAACAGCTGATAAGAGGCGGCTGACACCAATACCATAGCAGCCCATTACAACAGGAACTGCACGACCATTTTCATCTAAAACAGTCGCATTCATACTTTCTGAATAACGAGTTCCTAATTTAAAAATATGTCCAATTTCAATGCCACGTGCAAATTTCAAGACGCCTTGTCCGTCTGGTGAAATTTCTCCTTCACGCACCTCGCGAATATCCACATATTCTGCTGTGAAATCGCGGTCCGGATTGACACCGGTCAAATGATAACCGTCTTCATTGGCACCAACCACCGCATTTCGAACGTCCTCTACCTTGCGGTCAGCGATAATTTGAACATCTTCTGGAAGATGAACAGGTCCAAGAGAACCAAAGTTGGCTCCAAATAATTCACGAACTTCTTCTTCGCTTGCCGGTTCAAAGAAATCAGCACCTAGATAATTTTTCAACTTCACTTCATTCAGTTGATCATTTCCGACAAGCAAAGCCACGATAGGCTTTTCGTCAGCAATGTAAACTAAGGTTTTGATTGTTTGACTTTCATCAACATGAAGAAAAGCAGCGACTTCATCAATTGATTTGCAATCTGGGGTTTCTACACGAATCAATTCCTCTTCTGCCACAACACGATTGCTTGGTTTGTATTCATTTGTTGCCATTTCAAGGTTTGCAGCATATCCTGACTCACTCGAATAAACAACAGTATCTTCACCAGACACCAACCAGCTCGTCAATTCTTCTTTTATCGCTTCTTGTACATCTGTCGGAATTTCATCAAAACTAGTGACTGACTTATCTAGAACAACCCAGCGCGTAAGGTCGGTACGGTCAGGTGTAATGGCCATAAATTCTTGGCTATCCTTTCCACCCATAGCACCACCGTCACCGATAATCCCTTTGAAATCAACCTCACTTCGGGTAAAAATATTCTCGTAGGCAGTCTTATACTCATCGTAAGTCACATCTAGGCTATCATAATTGGCATGGAAGCTATAACCGTCTTTCATGATAAACTCACGTGTCCGCAATAAGCCATTGCGAGGACGCTTTTCATCACGGTATTTAGCCTGAATCTGATAAAGATTAAGCGGTAATTGCTTATAAGATTTTACAGAATCCCGTACAATTGCGGTGAATGTTTCTTCATGAGTGGGCCCCAAGATAAAATCTGAACCTTCGCGATTTTTTAACTTATAGAGATCTTCACCGTAGGTATCATAACGACCTGATTCACGCCAAAGGTCGGCACTAAGGAGGGCTGGAGCTAACATTTCGACCGCACCGATTTTTTCAAATTCTTCTCGCATGATTTTCTTTGCTTTTTCGATCACGCGATTAGCCAATGGTAAGTAAGAGTAAACACCTGCTGAAATTTGGCGGACATAGCCCGCACGCAGCATAAGTGCATGACTGATGACTTGTGCATCACTAGGCATTTCACGTAGTGTTGGGATTAACATTTTACTTTGTTTCATAAATTCTTCCTTTTATTATTTTAAATGCACCTTTTAAAAGAAGGTTCTCATAATATCATTCCAGGTCACTGCAATCAGCAACACCACCATAATGGCGACACCTGCTAAAGTAACATAGGTTTCTGTTTCCTGCTTTAATGGCTTGCGACGAATGGCTTCAAGAAGATTGAGCACAATCTTTCCACCGTCAAGCGCTGGGATAGGAATGAGATTAAAAATACCAATATTCAGAGAGAGCATAGCTAAGAGAGCGATAACACTTTCAATTCCACCTTTAGCAGCGTCACTACTAGCTTTGTAAATCGCCACAGGTCCGCCTAGTTTATTGATGTCTGGGTGGAAAATTAAATTTTTTAAAGCGCCAAAGATGCGGAAACTAGCGTTCCAAGCCATGCTAAATCCGCCCGCAATCATAGACAGAAAATCTGATTTCAAGCCCGGCATCACTCCTAATAAATATCTGCCTTGCTCTTTTTTAGGCTTAACTGTCAGCTCTTGAACTTTAGTTCCACTTTTAACCGTCACATTTAGTTCTGATTGCCCTTTACTGTTTTTTGTTTCAGACTGAACAGCCTGGGTCAAATCCGACCAATTCTTAATTTCGGCTTGACCAACTTTTAAAATCTGGTCATTATTTTTTACACCAGCCTGAGCCAAGGCACCGTCCTGTAAGACACGAATGTGATTTGTATTGGGATTGGCAACGCCACCCTGCATGAAAATCAACAGCAGAAAAGCTACAATCCCTAAAATGAAATTATTCATTGGTCCTGCAAAGTTGGTAATGAGGCGCCCGCCTAAACTAGCATTTTGATACTGCACATCAAGCGGAGCAATCCGAACCTCTGTACCGTCTTCTTCTACAATTGTTGCATCATGGTCAACTGCATAGGTCTTTTGTTCATCTAGTACCAAACCAGTGATTCCCAGCTTGTCTTCTAAATCAAAGCCCGTCACATTCATCGGCAGAGCGGTTTGATCAATTTTCTTGCCCGAAAGATTGATTCGGACGACCTTACCTGCTTCATTTAAAGTCAAACTAGCAGGTGTTCCGGTTTTAATCTCGGTCGAATCTTCGCCCCAACCAGCCATACGAACATAGCCACCCAGCGGTAACATCCGAATGGTATACGCCGTACCGTCTTTTCCGATATGAGCAAAAATTTTCGGGCCCATTCCGATAGCAAACTCCCGCACCAAAATACCCGATTTTTTCGCAAAATAGAAATGTCCAAACTCATGAACGACCACAATAATTCCAAAAACAATGATAAAGGTGATAATTCCTATAATACCTGACTGCATTACACCAACCTTTCTACTTTCTGACACGATCATCTTACTGAATTGCACACAGCAAATCAAGAATACTTCACTCGGCTTAAGATTTCCTTATAAAGTTCATTCACAAAGAGGCTGGGATGAACGTTCCCCAGACTCTTACAATATATTATTTTTACTACAAAACGCAGTGGTGAGAAACTCTGTTAACTTTAGTCAATTTAGAGTTCCCATGCACAATTGATTAGGTACTTTAGTGCCAATCAATCACTGCTGAGTGGCAGTTCTAATCCCTTGCTACGCAAGGTATGACGACCAACCCCTAGTCAACTGCATAAAGTGAAATGACAAAATCAATTTCTTGCGAAATATTGATTCTTTACGTCATCTTCTCAGATTTCATTTTTCTGTGAGTGACTATAAAACAATCACGTTAGTCTGTCTCACTTCATTTTATCCTTCTCATTAGAACAATCCAAAGAAATGCATCAAGGGAAAGACAAACAGCATGCTGTCAAAACGATCTAACACACCACCATGTCCGGGTATAAATTTACCAGAATCTTTGACTCCAAAATGGCGCTTAATCGCACTTTCTACCAAGTCTCCAAACTGTCCTGCAATACTAAAGAATACTGTGAAAAGAAGCATGACAAACATATGATGAGGTGCGGCAACGTTTCTATCAATCAACATGAAAACAAATGTTACAAGGACTGCTGAAGCAATGCCCCCTAGACTGCCCTCAATAGTTTTATTTGGAGAAACATGAGGAGCCAAGCGACGTACGCCATATCTCCGTCCGATCAAGTAAGCTCCGCTATCCGTTGCCCAGACAATAAACAAGGCTAAGAGCACTTTGTCAAAACCAGCCGCCCGTGCATCTAGCAAAGCATTGAAGCCAATTCCCACGTAAAAACTCGCAGCGATTGGATAAGCCGCATCTTCAAAACTGTAATTTTTCCCTAGAACAGTTGAGCCTAATAGAAGAAAAACAACTAAACTATAGGCCACAACATTTCCATCTACCGGCAAAAATTTCAAATAGTTTTCGAGTGGAATCGTCAGCACAAAACCTGCTAACATGGCTAAGACACCTTCTAGTGTGGTACTTCTCAGCCCTTTCATTTGCAGCAATTCATGAACACCCAACATGGCTAGAAGCCCCATTCCAATTTGCAGAAGAGCGCCTCCTATCATCAAAACTGGAATGAAGATAGCAAGTGCCACTCCGCCAAAAATAACACGTCTTTGTAAATCCTTATCCATAAATTCTCCTACACTCCGCCAAAGCGACGATTTCGTTTACTATATTCTTCAATAGCTGCTTTCAAAGCTTTCTCATCAAAATCCGGCCATAAAATGTCTGTAAAATACAGCTCACTATATGCACTTTGCCAAGGTAAGAAATTACTCAAACGCAATTCTCCGCTCGTTCGAATGACCAAATCCGGATCGCGCAATAATCGAGGTAGATTGCTGGTTTGTAGATAATTGGCAATTATCTCTTCATCAATCTCGCCCGGACTGAACTTGGCATCTAACACATCTTGAGCAATCATTTTAACCGCCTGAACAATCTCAGCACGACCACCATAATTCAAGGCAAAATTCAGAATCAAGCCTGTGTTGAGCCGCGTTAATTCTTCTGCTTTGCAAAGCGCATCATACGTTGCCTTAGGCAGCCGCTCCGTATCCCCAATCATTTGAATTTTTACGTTATTTCTATGCAACTCAGGCACATAACGGTCGTAAAATTCAACCGGCAAGTTCATGATAAAGCTGACTTCTTTTTCAGGACGCGACCAATTTTCTGTGGAGAAAGCGTAAACCGTCAATACTTGGACACCCAACTCTTTAGCTGCAATGGTAACGTTTTGCAAAGCTTCCATTCCAGACTTGTGTCCGAAAACGCGCGGCTGCATTCTCTTTTTAGCCCAACGACCATTCCCGTCCATAATAATACCGATATGTCTCGGTATTTGTAATGGAACTTCAATTTTTTCTTTTTTCTTAAAACTAAACATCTGCTTGTTTTCCTAATAAAGTTTTACATTTCATTATATCATAAATCCTCTAAAAATGGGATTTATGCTAAATTTCAGATAAAAAAGAAGCCGAAACATAGAAATTTTTGGCTCCAACTTCTTTTTCACATTATTTTACGATAAAAATTAAATGCTTTATCTTTTTTAAATTCCTATTCTACTAAGGGAATATTTGTTACTTGGTTAGCTTTGGCATCAAAAATAGCTAATTGACAACGTCAAAGTAGTAAAAGAATTATTCTTATAAGTTGTAAAAGAAACCTTTCAAACAAAAATAAAAAGAACTGGAGAAACTCCAATCCCTTTTTCTAGCTTAAAACACTACTATTCTTCTTCAATAGCTGTATCTTCTGACATGTCAACACTTCCGTCTGCACCAGCAACTGCTGTGATTCCCTCTGTGAGAGGTAATACGGTCTTGATAGCTGTTAATTCAAATGTCAAGTAAACACCGTCTACATCAAGGACAACTGTTTTCTTTTCAGTATCGACTTCATCAACCGTACCATACAAGCCACCAATCGTAATGACTTCATATCCTTTTTGTAGTTTGTTCAAGCTTTCCATCCGTTTGTCTGCTTGTTTCTTTTGAGAACGTTGCATGAAGAACATCAAGCCCATCATCACAACCAACATAATTAAAATTGAAAAACCGTTACCCATTTTAGTCTCCTTTAGATTTCATATATTATCTACTATAGCAGATTCCTAGAGAATTTACAAGGAGGGGCTGAAATTTCTAAAAGGATTCCTCCTTAAGCCTGACTAGCAGCGAATTCTTTTGACAGTATGCTCTGCTTTTTCCAAAAAGCGTAAAAAGTCCGCATAAGCGATATTGAGCGTTGTTGTATTGACAAAAGGATGAAAACCCACGGTCAAGTTCGGATCAACCTCCTCGTCCACAATCAGCTGGACTTTCTTTTCCTTATCAAAAAGCAACCCAAAAGGTGTAACCGCACCTGGCTCTACCTGTAAAAGCTCCTCCAGCTCCTTATCATTGGCAAATGATAATCGTTTTTCATCAAGGATTTCTGCCAAATGCTTGATATCTGCCGTTTTTTCGTCCCGCAAAATGACCAAATAAAATTGACGCCCCTTTTTATTTTTCAAAAAGAGATTTTTGACCTGTTGCCCCGGTAGGACAATTCCCTTTTCAACCGCCTCAATAACGGAAGAAATTGGTTCATGATCCAGACGATCATAAGAAATTTTCAATTCATCCAACAGCTGATAAATCATACTTTCCTTTGTCATCTTCACACCTCCGAGCTAAAATTTCCTATTTTCATTATAGCATTTCTAGTTAGAAAAACCGAAGCAAGCCTCGGTTCTTTTTGATAGTTACTATTTCAAATTTTTCACAACTTCTACGACATGAGTAACGGTGAAGCCATATTCTTCCATTACCTTAGCAGCTGGGGCAGAAGCACCGAATTTGTCAATACCGATAACAGCTCCGTCAAGTCCGACATATTTGTACCAAGACTGGGTTGCAGCCATTTCGATAGCAACACGGCGACGAACTGCATTTGGTAAAATTTCTTCTTTGTAAGCAGCATCTTGTGCATCAAAGATGTCTGTTGACGGTACGCTGACAACGCGAATCTTTTCTCCTTGCGCTTCCAATTCTTTTGCAGCTGCAACAGCTAAGTTGACTTCAGAACCAGATGCAAGAAGGATTGTATCAAAACCATCTGTTGTCTCATACACAACATAGGCGCCTTTCGCTACCTTGTCAAAGTCAGTTCCAGCTTCAACAGTCAAGTTTTGACGCGTGAGAACCAAAGCTGTTGGAGTTGATTGACTCTTGAGTGCCAAGTACCAAGCAGCCTGTGTTTCACGCGCATCTGCTGGACGCAAAACATTGAGGTTTGGAATGGCACGAAGTCCTGCTAAATGCTCAATCGGCTCATGAGTTGGACCGTCTTCACCAACTGCGATTGAGTCATGTGTAAAGACATAGGTCACAGGCAAACCTTGCAGAGCTGACAAGCGAACAGCCGCTTTAACATAGTCTGAGAAGACAAAGAACGTACCGCCATAAACACGAAGTCCTCCGTGAAGTGCCATACCATTCAAAATAGTCCCCATAGCAAATTCACGCACACCGAATTGAATATTGCGGTTAAGACGGTGGGCATCATCTTGCAAACCATCTTCTTTGATGTAAGTCATATTAGAATGAGCGAGGTCAGCAGAGCCACCAAGGAAAGTTGGGAGAACTTTTGCGGCAGCATTCAAAGCATCTTGGCTAGAATTACGAGTAGCTTGTGAAAGACCTGTTTCTTTTACTGGGAAATCTTCTGGTTTGATCTCAACTGGATCTTTTCCAGCAATAATGGCAGCAACTTCATCAGCTAAGTCAGGATAGGCTTGTTTGTATTCTTCAACGAGTTTTTCCCAAGCATCATAGGCAGCTTTGCCGCGTTCTGCAACATTAACTCGATAATCTTCGTAGACTTCTTCTGGAATTTCAAATGGTGCGTAATCCCAAGCAAGGGCTTTGCGAGTAGCCGCTACTTCTTCCGCACCAAGAGGCGCTCCATGAACAGCATTTGTCCCTTGTTTATTTGGTGAGCCATAACCAATCACCGTTTTGACTTCAATCAAGGAAGGTTTGCCAGAAACTTTTGCGGCTTCAATCGCCGCATTGATTGCTTCTAAGTCTGTTCCGTCTTTGACCAAAGCTGTGTGCCAGCCGTAAGCATTGTAACGGTCACGAACACTTTCTGTAAAGGAATCTTTCGTTTCTCCGTCCAAATTGATGTCGTTTGAATCATAGAGAACGATGAGTTTATCTAGCTTTTGCAGTCCAGCATAAGAAGCCGCTTCAGCAGACACGCCTTCCATCAAGTCTCCGTCACCACAAATGACATACGTATAGTGGTCAAAGAGGTTATACCCTTCACGATTATACTTAGCCGCTAGGAAACGTTCTGCTTGTGCAAAACCAGTGGCCATCGAAATTCCTTGACCAAGTGGACCAGTGGTCGCATCTACACCAGCCGTGTGTCCAAATTCTGGATGTCCAGGCGTTTTAGAACCCCATTGACGGAAGTTCTTGATTTCATCCATTGTGACATCTTGAAAGCCAGACAAGTGAAGAAGTGCATAGAGCAACATAGAGCCGTGGCCTGCTGATAAGACAAAACGATCGCGATTGATCCAATTTGGTACTTCTGGATTCACACGCATTTGCTTGGTAAACAAGTCATAAGCCATCGGTGCTGCGCCCATGACAACACCTGGATGCCCAGATTTTGATTTTTCAATAGCATCAATTCCCAAAAAACGAATGGCATTGACAGATAAATTTGACATTGAATTCTCCTTTTATAATACTACCCTTTCAGTAGCAATTATTCTACACTATCATTATATGAAAATTATCCGCATATCGCAATGTATACGGATAATTCCCACTTAATTTTTTATAGTAAAGCCTTAAATTGAATATTTGAATCGTGCTCGAAGCAATCATCAAAACCACGTGGATGGTGGTATTCAATTCTGTCTTTGTCTTGCGGATAAGTGTATTTACCGCCGACTTCCCAAATGAATGGATGGAATTGGTATTGCAAGCGCTCTTTGCGCATTTTCCAGAGGGCAAGAATCTCATCTGTTGAAGCCATGAAATTAGACCAGATATCGTAGTGAACTGGAATAATGACTTTGGCACGAAGGTTTTCAGCCATACGAAGCAAATCAATTGAAGTCATCTTGTCTTGAATACCGATTGGATTATCACCGTAGTTGTTAATCGCTACATCAATATTGAAATCTTTTCCGTGTTTGGCAAAATAGTTTGAGAAATGAGAATCTGCACCGTGATAAATCGTACCGCCCGGTGTTTCAAAGACGTAGTTGACTGCCTTACGCGCCATTTCTTCGTCAGTTACAGCAAGCCCTTTCAGCTCACCGTCTTGAGCATCCGCACCGTCAACTGGAAGTGTCACTAAGCAGGTCCGGTCAAAGGATTCCACAGCTGTTCTACAATCATAGGAAACTGCCCACTTCTCTGGAAAATTATGCTTTTGTAGCTGAATCATCTGTTGCTTCCTCAATGACTAATTCACCATCTTTCAGGTCAGCTAAGAGATGTTTCACATCCAAATGATCCAGATGATAATCTGTTACTTTGTCACGGATTTGTTGTTCAATCACACGGCGAAGCGGACGAACACCCATGACTTCATCGTAACCTTCTTCTGCTAGATAAGCTTTTGCGGCATCTGTTACCGTCAGAGTGATGTCTTTCTTAGCAAGCGTTTGGTTGACTTCATCCAGCATCAATTCTACAATTTCAGCCAAGTCTTCCTTACCAAGGTGTGAGAATTCAATAACCGCATTGAACCGGTTCAAGAATTCTGGACGGAAGTATGGTTTCAATCGATCCATAATTTTCATATCTTTTTCTTCGTCACCTGTAAAGCTTTCGTAGCCAAATCCTGCGTTAGAAGTTGCGATGATAACTGTATTCTTAAAGTTGACAGTATTTCCTTGTCCATCTGTCAAACGACCATCATCTAAGACTTGCAGTAACAGCGTGATGACTTGTGGGTCTGCTTTTTCGATTTCATCCAGCAAAATGATTGAGTAAGGATTGCGACGAACACGTTCTGTCAACGTATTGCTATTGTCATCATATCCCACATAACCAGCTGTTGTACCAATCAGCTTCGACACGGCTGTACGGTCAGAGTATTCAGACATATCCAAACGAATAATCGCATCTTTTGTACCAAACATATCAAGCGCTAATTGCTTAGCCAGCTCTGTTTTTCCGACACCAGTTGGTCCGACAAAGAGGAAGCTACCAATCGGACGATTGCCTTCATCAAAACCTGCACGATTCCGACGAATAGCACGCGCCACCGCTTCAACTGCTTCATTTTGTCCAATGACTTTTGTTTTCAGGCGCGCATTCATCTCTTTCAAGCGCTCAATATCGCTGCTGCCCATTTGGGAAACAGGAATACCCGTCATGCGTTCTACAGACTCTGCCACATCATTGACAGTTGCTGTCACTTTCATGTCTTCTGTATGATTTTCAATTTTCTTTTCCAGCTCTTCAATGCGCATCTTAGCATTCAAAGCCGTTTCAAAATCTTCTTTTTCAACTGCAGCTTCTTGTTTGGCCTTTTGCTCTGCGATTTCACGTTCCACGGCGTGTACGTCTGTAACAGGGTGTTGAGCTGCCAAGTGAGCTGCTGTCACATCCACTAGGTCAATCGCTTTATCTGGTAAACTGCGTTGCGGAATGTATTGAATCGAATAATCCACAGCCGCTTTTAACACTTCATCTGGCAAGATAACATTGTGGTGTTTTTCGTATAAGTCACGAATTCCTTGTAAAATCTTATAAGTATCTTCTGCAGAAGGAGCATTTACCTTTACTTCATTGAAACGACGAGCCAGAGCTGCATTTTTCAAAATGGTATTGCGGTATTCATCCTGTGTCGTTGCACCAATCACCGTTAAATCCCCGCGAGAAAGAGCTGGTTTCAAAATATCCGCCAAACCTTTAGAGCCACTGTCTCCACCTGTACTTCCGGCACCGAGGATTTGATGAATTTCATCAAAAAAGAGAATAACATTGCCCGCTTCTTTCACTTCAGACACCAAATTTTGAATGTTTTCCTCAAAGCTACCACGATACTGTGTACCTGCTTCCAAGCCCGAAATATCTACAGAAATAATTTCCTTATTTTTAATAGCAGCTGGGACATCGCCATTGACAATCGCTTGTGCCAAACCTTCAACAACTGCGGTCTTACCAACCCCAGCATCTCCGACTAGCACTGGATTATTCTTCGTCCGACGAGAAAGGATTTCAGCTGTTTCTTGAATTTCCTTATTGCGTCCAATAACAGGATCTAGCATATCTTGGCGCGCTTCTTCTGTCAAATTGCGACCTAATTTTGCTAAAATACCGTCTTGTTTTGGAGCACCTGCTTGCCCTTGCATTTGCGGGTTTTGACCCTCTACTGCTTGTTTCGGCAGTTTTCCCGTTGCTCGGTATTGTGCAAATTCTTCTGGTGTTACTTCACGTCCATTGATGAGATAACGTCGATTTTCACTATTAAAACCGCCCATTCTTCCCATCAATTGGTTGAAAAGATCATCCATGTTATCAAAGTTGTTGTAGTTGTTGTTCATATCTGTACCTCACTTGTTATTTTACATAATTTTTGCAACTGCTTAAAATATAAGACAAAGTGAGCAACTCTATCTTTTGGATTTATAAAAGGCAGTTAATATTTTACATAATTTTAATCCTCTCCCAAAATAGAGATGAAATCCCTTTAACTGAGCGCAGCTAAGAATTTCATCTTGTTTGGATGAGTGTAACGGATTTTATTCCTTTCCGTTTACAAATGTAATTATATACTATAAAAATAAAAAAGTCAATAAATTTTTAGAAAAAATTTACATAATTTTTGCGTTTTTCTTTTTTAAAATTGCTTTAATATTAGTATTTCTAGTTTAAATCTTTATATTTTACATAATTTTTAAAAATCAAACTTCCCCTTTATCTCAATGGAACAAAAAATCACCAAGCACTTTACTTGATGATCCTTTCTTTCTATTCTACGGTAACAGACTTAGCTAAATTCCGTGGTTTATCTACGTCAAGTCCACGATGTAGAGTTGCAAAGTAAGCAATCAACTGCGTAGGCACGACCATAGAAATCGGTGATAAATATGGATGAACAGACATCAAAACAATATCATCCCCTTCTTTTGCCACGTTTTCTTCCACAATAGTCAAGACATTTGCACCACGCGCTACGACCTCTGACACATTTCCACGAGTATGACTGGCCAATTGCTCATCGGACGAAATTAAGGCGATTACTGGCGTACCCTCTTCAATCAAGGAAATGGTGCCGTGTTTTAATTCTCCCGCAGCAAATCCTTCACACTGAATATAGGAGATTTCTTTTAATTTCAAGCTGGCTTCCATAGCAACATAATAGTCTTGCCCTCGACCAATATAGAAAGCATTGCGTGTTGTAGCGAGCAGATCACGCACTTTTTCGTCAATACTGTCTTTTTCAGATAGCGTAGCCTCAATGGCTTGCGCCACAATGGATAATTCATGCACTAAATCAAACTGCTTTGCTTTTTCATTGCCATTGGCATCTCCAACTGCTTTCGCAAGGAATGCTAGAGTCGCAATTTGTGCTGTGTAAGCTTTTGTAGAAGCAACCGCAATCTCTGGTCCTGCATGAAGCAACATCGTGTGAGTCGCTTCACGAGACAAAGTTGAACCCGGTACATTGGTCACCGTCAAACTTGGAATCCCCATAGCATTGGCTTTGACCAAAACCTGACGGCTATCGGCTGTTTCGCCAGATTGGCTAATCAAGATAAACATTGGTTTCTTGCTAAGCAATGGCCATCTGTAGCCCCATTCAGAAGAAATGCCTAGTTCAACTGGTGTATCTGTCAATTCTTCTAGCATGCGCTTGGTCGCAAAACCAGCATGGTAAGATGTCCCAGCCGCAAGAATATACAAACGGTCCGCTTCTTGAACAGCTTTGATAATGGCTGGATCTACTGAAACTTGATCATTTTCATCGGTGTAAGCTTGAATGAGTTTGCGCATCACAGTTGGCTGCTCATCAATTTCCTTCAACATGTAGTAAGGATAAGTGCCTTTACCAATGTCAGACAAATCAAGCTCTGCTGTGTAACTTTCACGCTCAACAGGATTGCCATCATAATCTTGCACTTGGACACCGTCTTTTGTCACAATAACCAATTCTTTGTCGTGAATTTCCATAAATTCACTTGTTTCACGGATCATTGCCATAGCATCCGAGCAGACCATATTGTAGCCTTCTCCTAAACCAACCAAAAGAGGGGATTTATTTTTGGCAACATAAACTGTATCTGCATCTTCTGCATCCATCAAAGCAAAGGCATAAGAGCCTTCAATAATATGAAGAGCTTTTTTGAATGCTTCAAGAACTGATAAATTCTCTTCCTCAACGAATTTTCCAATCAAGTGAACCGCAATTTCTGTATCCGTTTGACCTTTCAAATCATGTCCAGCAAGATAAGTGTTCTTGATGTCTAGGTAATTTTCAATCACACCATTATGCACCAAAACAAAGCGTCCAGTTTGAGAAGTATGTGGATGCGCATTGCTTTCGCTTGGCTTTCCATGCGTTGCCCAGCGTGTATGCCCAATACCAGCAGTTCCAGCCACGTCAATTCCGATTTTTGCACGAAGATCAGCTATGCGACCAACTGATTTCACCAAACTAGATGTTTTCCCATTGGTCACAAAAATCCCAGCCGAATCATAACCCCGATATTCTAATTTTTCTAAACCTTGCATTAAAATATCTGTTGCATTTCGATTTCCAACAACTCCAACGATTCCACACATACTATTATTTATAGCAAACAACTTTCAGAAGTCTGCTATCTCCTCCTTCGTTTTATGAATTGGTATAGTCTAATCCTAGCTATCCAAAACAAGCGAAATCAGTATATAATTTTATTGTGAATTTGTCAACAAGAAAATTGGTATAGTTCAAAAAGAAAGTATAGAGGAAATCAAAAGACTTTTAAACAGCTCATTCTCCTACCTGTACGGTTGATTCAGACATTTTTATTCACATTTTATGTTCCAGGAGCATTAGGTAATCACTTCAACAATCTTTTTTTCAAACAAAAATGAAAGAGAGTGAGACAGACATTCATTAGGGTGGCGCTCATGAATGTCTGTCTCAGCTTCTCTTCTTAAATATTATGACTTGTAAATTCCAAGTTTTATTTTTGGTTTTTGAATTGCTCAACATCACGTGCAATAACTAATTCTTCATCTGTAGGAATGACAAGCACTTTCACCTTAGCAGCATCACTTGAGATGATCCCTTCAGCTCCACGTACATTTTTTTCCGGTAAAATATCGCAACCAAACCAAGATAGACCTGAAATAACAGCTTCGCGCACCTCATCAGAATTTTCTCCGATGCCAGCTGTGAAAATAATCGCATCCGCACCATTTAAAACAGCAAAATATTGACCGATATGCTTTTGAATGCGATCAACAAAAATGTCAAAAGCCAGTTTACAATTATGATTGCCTTCATGCATTCCTGCAATAATGTCGCGCATATCACTTGATGTTTCAGATACTCCTAGAAGCCCAGACTGTTTGTTTAAAATATAATTGATGTCTTCTGGTGTATTAAAATCTTCTGTATGCTCTATCAAATAAGGAATGATAGCCGGGTCAATATCCCCTGTGCGAGTTCCCATCATCACGCCACCTAGCGGAGTAAAGCCCATTGAAGTATCTACAGAAATTCCTTTATCAACCGCTGTAATAGAAGCGCCATTCCCAATATGACAAGTAATTAGCTTCAACTCTTCAAGTGGCTTACCAAGCGTTTTGGCGGCTTCCTTGGCAACATACTGATGACTTGTACCATGAGCGCCATATTTGCGAACCTTGTTCTCCGTATAGTACTTAGTCGGTAATGGATAACGATAGGCTTTTTCTGGCATTGTTGTATGGAAAGACGTATCAAACACAACGACACTTGTAATGTCTGGCAACAATTCTTTAAAGGCACGAATTCCTGCTGCATTTGCTTTGTTATGAAGTGGTGCAAGAAGCGCTAATTCTTCTACTTTTTGAATCACTTCTTCGCTATCAACAAGTGCAGATTCTTTAAAGTATTCACCACCTGCAACGACACGATGTCCAACACCTGTGATTTCTTCATAGGATTTGATAATACCAAAGCGCATCAAGTCATCTAACAAAATTTTTACAGCTTGCGTATGATCATCAATATCTAAAATTTGCTTTTCTGCACGACTATCAAATTTTACTGTTGAAATGGAGTCCTTGAGACCAATCCGTTCAATCAGCCCTTTGGCAATAACCTTTTCAGCTGGCATTTCGTATAATTGCCATTTTAGACTTGAACTTCCAGCATTGATTGAAATTGTTTTTGACATAAATTACCTCTTTTAAGCGTTTTCATTTATTATATCAAAAACTTGTTTAAATTTCACTTTCTTGGCTCCAATTTTGAAACTTTTCGCTAAATGTCAATAAATCCGCTTGATTCTGCAAATCAGATAAAGCATAAACAAATGGTTGGACAGCTTGTTCATCTTGCTTTTTCAGTACAAAAATTGTTTTAGCGTATGCTGCATTTCCAAAAAGAGACTCTGGTAACGCAATCATTGCAACTATTTGTGCATGCTTTTGTAGCCATTTCTTCAATAAATCACTTTGCGAACTAGTCAATAAATCATTTGGTGTAAGGAAAATAGCATAACCGCCTGATTTGAGATACTTGAGCGATTGTTCCATTAACAAATGATGAGCATAGGTATGATCCTGTGTACTAGCCACTTCATAGCGCGCCGCAATGCTATCATCAGGATAAAAGCCAACTGGTAAATCGCTAATAATCACATCGCTTTCTTTCAATACTTGCGGGCGTACTGCGTCACCTTGCACAAAACTAACTTTTGCGTCCATCACATCTGCGATACTGGCTGATATATCAATTAACAGATCGTCCAATTCTAGCCCTAGATAATCCACATTTTTTTGTGTATTATTGAGAATCGTCTCAGCTAAATTCCCCATTCCGCTACCAATTTCCAAAATATCAATGTATCCTTTTTTACTCAATTGGTCAATGAGAAAAGTTAAGATAAACCCGATAGAATCTGGAGTAAATTGATGATTGGCTTGCAAAGGCTCTGTTTGAGCTGCTTTCATCAGCAAAAATTGGTAGGCTCGGCGCCATTCCCCTTTACTTAATTTCAACGCTTTCAGTTTTTCATTGTTCTGCCGAACACTATCTAGTTCAATATCCCCGTCCAGATAGCTGCCATTTTGCTCTATCAAAGCATCATAAAAGCTCGTTAAAAGATCATTTTGGATTTCTTGGACATTTTCTAACAAGAGCGTATAGGCCTGTTCAATTTTTTCAAAATTCATGGCATCCTCCGCTCCCTATCATACCAAAATTTAGCTTTTTTTGCGAGTGTACTCTGTTACATACACACCATTTATTTATTCAATTTTTTATCCATCTGCTTTTCTTTTTCAGCTAGAAAAGAAAATTGATAACGGCGACCAGTCTTCATTGTTACTGTCAGGATGAGCTCTTTCTCACTCTTTTGGTCCTGGACATACCCTTTATCAAATTCCCTTTGCTTAGAATTTTCGTTGGCTAGAAGAGCCATTGCATAAGCCTGTGTTCGTTCTCGGTTTAGGGTGAAATTCCTATGATTAGCAGTTTGACGATGAAGGTAAAATTGCAAAAGCAAGCTAAAAACTGCCGCCATAAAGAGTGCATAGAGCATAATGCCCGCTTTAACTTTCTGTTTCCACACGATAGACAAACTCCCTTTCCAATCCTCGCCTAAACGTCAGTCTAACATAAATCAGCTCATTTTTCTGTGAGATTTCTGCTTTTTTTACATCATAAACCATCGGCTGGTAACCTTTCCCATTCGCATTGGTTTTTCTGAAATCCTGTCCACTTGACTTTCCAAATGCAATCACCTTGCCGTCCTGTTTCATATATAAACGATTATTCTCCACCTTTTCAAATGAAGAATGAGCCAACTCTGCTTCTAATTGATCAGCAAACAAAAGCCATTCTCGTTGTTCACTGTGTTGCCGAGCTTGAACTTCAGAAGCTAAGAGACGCGTCATTGACTGAAAAAGCAGCACACTTCCGCTGAGTACAAATAAGGCAATCAGAGCCTCTAAAAGGGTAAAAGCTTTCACTTTATTTGCCTTGAACACCGAGAATCAGCTCCTTCCCATGATAAATCTGAATACCTTGTTGACTTGTTTCAACACGCACTTCAATACCGTTCATTGTCAGATGACTTTGCTTTGTTTGTAAAGCCATTTTAGCTACCCTTAAAACTTCTTCTTCTTTAAGCAAGTCATTTTCTGCTTTTCGAGACTGGTGAATTTGCCCCAACAACAGAGTCACAATGGTCGCAAAAACAGCCAAAGCCAGCAGCGCCTCTAATAAAATCGTTCCTTTAACGTGTTGTTTTCTTAAATTTCCCATTTCCTAGATATAATTGATACGTAATTGTCTGCTTTTTCGTCTGAAAGACAATCTTTCCGAGCGATGAATTGCCACCTGCCTTATCAAAATGAAGCGTCAAATCTTCTGGCGCTTGAATCGAGCGAGGAACTGCCAAATAGTTGTAACCATTGGAAATCCTCTCGCGAGAAAAATTCATGTCCAGCTGACTTTGAGCTGAGCTACTCAACTTCTGACTTTCCCGATAAAAATGCTCAAACTCCAGAAAGAAAATCTGCTCTTCCACCTGTTCAAAAGAAGAACGAACAGAGCCCGACACCGCAAGCAATAAGAAACTCGTTATAAATAATGTCAGCAAACTTTCCAAAAGCGTAAATCCCTTAATCTGCAACAGAACGAGCTTCTTTTGTATGTTTCGCATAGTAAGCCTTATAAGATGCCGCCTGCTTGTCTGTAATCGTGCCTTCGTTGATTAATTTTGAGAGTGTCGCTTTTTCATTGGTGTGATTAACCTCAAACAGCTCTGCCTGGCTTTCCACAACTTTTACCACCGCTGCATTTCCTTTTTCCGTCACCGCTTCTTTTTGCTTGGTCAAATTCGGCACGAACAAGAGCATCAAAACACTGATGATAAGAAGCACGACTAACATTTCTACTAAAGTAAAAGCTTTAACCTTCAAACTTTTTAATTTTTTCATAATTGAACCTCCATATTTTGATAAATTGGCAGCAACATGGCTGCATATAATAATACAATCATCAAGGCCACAAAGACAAACACTAGTGGCTGAATAACATTCATCGCTTGATGAACACGTTTAAAAAATGTCTCCCATGTTTTTTGAGCATAAACTTCTAATTCACGTCCCAATTTGGATTTCACTTCACCGTATTCAATTATCAAGCCTAATTCCTTTTTAAAAAATGGATAATATTTCACTACTTGTGAAAATTCCTGGCCATTTTGCAGCGCAACTTCTAAATCTTTTCCAATTTCTTGAAACATAGCAGAGCGTTGCCCTTGCATCATCTGAAAAATCTGACTGAGTTCTAAACCTTGACCAATCATATTTCCCCATTCTCTCGCATAATAAGCTGTCAAATAGGTTTGAATAAAAGTGCCAAAAAAAGGAAGTCGAGCCAACAAACCAAATGTTGTTATTTTTGAGCTTTTTTGAAACCAATAAAAACCTATCGCTAACAAAACAAAGACTACCCCTAATGAACACAGAAAAAGTTGCGGCAAATTACTGATAATCTGCGTTGCTACATTTTGGCGCTCTAACTGCGGGAGTAAATAATTACGCAATCCCAGCATAATGGATATCAAAAAAACAAACAAAATAAAGGGATAAGTCGCCACTTCAACCAACTTTTTCTTAATTTTTGAGACATTTTCCAAATATTCCTCAATCTTACTCAGACTGAGTGAGAGATTTCCGTGTAATTCTGCCAGCGAAAGTTGTGTTACCACATTATCTGAAAATCCTAAACTAGCCATAATTTCTGAAAAAGGTTTTCCTGTTGCTAAACCCTCTTTCATCCTGTCCACATAGACTTCTTCTAACAAGGAACTTCGCTTCAAAAAGTCGATAATTTCTGCTAAATGAAAGCTGCTAGAAAAAAGATTATTCAGCAACTCTACGACCTTTTTCTGCTTAACCGTGGATAATTTTTTCCGCTTCTGCTTGTTCAAGATTGATATATCCTGCTGCATGAAGCTGATCAATCTGCCTATTCCAATCGATTGGCTCGTGTTCTTGATACTTTTCACTGACAAAATCCACTATTCCTCCTTTCGCAATTAAACGTTGATAACAAATCCCTTGTAAGACAATTTTCAGCTCTGTTTCTGTCACTCCCAATTCCAACAACCGTTCATAAACACCTCGTACGCTTTTTGCATGGATGGTTGAAAAGACAGTCACTCCTGTCAAGCTAGCTCGGACAACCGCACGCGCTGTCTCCCCATCTCGAATTTCTCCGATGATTAACAAATCCGGTCGGTGCCGTAGAGAAAGTTTAATCAAATTTTCATAAGTCAAACCAATCGCTTCATTCAATTGCAACTGTAACATGCCAGACTGCTTGATTTCAACAGGGTCTTCAATGGACATGATTTGCTGACCAGCAAAGCGCTCTTGGGCGAGTTGGTGCATGAGAGTCGTTTTTCCACTTCCTACCGGTCCCGAAAAAAGATAAAGTCCTCGTTGTTTGAATCGTTCTTTCAGCTCTGGGATTTGAGCAAACCAAAACTTCAACTCTGCCTCTTCATCATGCAATAAACGAATCACCAGACTTTCGTATCCACGATAATCCCCCACTGTTGACAGTCGTAATGACGTTTTCTTATCACCATATTGATAATCACAAGATCCTAGCTGGCTTCTACGTTTTTCGCCGACATTCATCCCAGCGGTAAACTTGAAATGACTAATTACTGCTGCCATCTTTTCAAATGCATACTGTTGGATAAAGCGCCGTTCATCGCTAATTCGCATGTATAGCTCATACATATTTTCCCTTGGAACAAAATAAATGTCCTGAGCCTGCTCTTTTTTAGCTCGGCAAATAATATCCTGTGCAATGTTTTGAACCATATCTCCTCCTCACTTTATACTATTCGCAGAAGAAAATAAAAAATGGTGAAAAAATCACCATTTTGCAAATTATTTAAATGTTAGAGAGCAAGCACGATGTTCCTCTTCACTATTTTGTTTATTGTAACCCGGTCTCCATTTCTCTTTAGGAATGACACCATCATTTTCCAATAAAGCGAGAGAATGATACTGCTGAACAGAGTCGCCACATTCCTCGCACCAACGCAAATCTCCTGCATCCCAAAAAATAGACATCAAATCACTTCGACTTTTATAGAAAGGAAAAGTAGCTGCTAACTTCAGCCATTGGCGCTTATAATACTTTAAAGCAGTATAATAGTCATCAAAATGTTGTATAGATACGATATTAGCTTCCCAGCCATCGAAAAACCACCACGGTTCATCTTTGCCATACATTTCAATAACACGATACACCTGCTTCACCTCCCTTTGTTCTGTTTATTATACCGAAAATGTCATAATTTTCAATAAATATGCTCCATTATACAAGTTTTTTCGCCATTTGCTCAAAAATGTAGAAAAAGTGGCATTATTTTGATTAGTACTTTTTCATTCATCAGATAAGAAAACGAGACTTTTTCTAAGCCTCGCTCCCAATTTATTAATACAAATCAAGGTAGTTATCTACTTCCCATTGGGAAACGAAAGTGGCATAGCTTGCCCATTCGATGCGTTTTGCTTCTACAAAACTTGTATAGATATGACTACCCAAGGCAGCTTTTACAACTTCATCTTCTGTCAGTGCTTTCACCGCATTATGTAGAGTAGAAGGAAGGTCTGTAATACCCGCTTCTTTACGCTCTTCTGCTGTCATAACATAGATATTTTCTTCAATTGGAGCAGGTGCTTCAATTTTATTTTCAATCCCATGAAGTCCAACTTCAAGAAGAACCGCCATAGCGATATAAGGGTTAGCCATTGGGTCAACAGAGCGCAATTCCAAACGAGTTCCCATACCGCGTGAAGCTGGCACACGAACAAGCGGAGAACGATTCCGTCCTGCCCAAGCAATATACACAGGAGCTTCATAACCCGGAACCAAACGTTTATAAGAGTTGACAGTCGGGTTCATGATAGCTGTATAATTGTAAGCATGCTTAATCAGACCACCAAGGAAATAATAAGCAGTTTTTGATAATTGCATGCCATTTGGATCTTCTGGATCAAAGAAAGCATTCTGACCGTCTTGATTAAAGAGCGACATGTTACAGTGCATACCTGAACCAGCAATACCAAATTTTGGTTTTGCCATAAAAGTAGCGTACAAACCATGCTTGCGGGCAATTGTCTTAACAACCAGCTTAAACAACTGAATCTTATCACAGGCACGGAGAACTTCATCGTATTTAAAGTCAATTTCGTGCTGACCGATAGCTACCTCATGGTGACTGGCTTCTACTTCAAATCCCATTGTTGTAAGGACATTAACGATTTCACGGCGAGTATTGTCAGCCAGGTCAGTCGGAGCAAGGTCAAAATAGCCACCCTTATCATTTACCTCAAGAGTTGGATCACCATTCTCATCAAGTTTAAATAAGAAAAATTCTGGCTCAGGACCTAAATTAAAGGATTTGAATCCTAATTCTTCCATGTGACGTAAAGCGCGTTTCAAATTTCCACGCGGATCCCCTTTAAAAGGCGTTCCTTCCGTCGTATAGACATCACAAATCAATCCTGCGACACTTCCATTTTCGTCTCCCCAAGGGAAAACAGTCCATGTATCCAAGTCGGGATACAGGTACATATCTGACTCATTGATACGCACAAAACCTTCGATAGAAGAACCATCGAACATCACTTTGTTGGATAAAACTTTATTCAGCTGTTCATCTGTCGCTGGAATTTCAACGTTTTTCATCGTTCCCAGAACGTCTGAAAACATCAAACGGATAAAGGTAACATTTTTTTCTTTCACTTCGCGACGAATGTCAGCTACTGTAATTGGCATGAGTATCTCCTTATGAAATTTAAAAAAATTGATATTGGTCAATGCATACGACCAAATGGTGGAAGGGAAGAAGCAAAGCGACCTTGTTGTAAAATGTCTTTATGAAGGGCTCGACGAACGTCTTTCTCACTCACCGGCTTCTTGTATTTCGCTTCGCGCTCGGCATATTTTCGCTTAATCGCAGCAATATTGTAACCTTCTGAAATGTAATCTTTAATCTCCAACAAGCGATCCATATCATTTAATGAATACATGCGGCGATTTCCTTCATTTCGATCAGGCTTGATCAATTCTTGATCTTCATAATAACGAATCTGACGTGCTGTCAAATCCGTCAATTTCATAACGCTACCAATGGGAAAAACAGCCATATTGCGACGAAATTCTTTTTCCTTCATTGCAAATTCCTTTCTTATGCTCTATTATAATCTGAAAAAATTTCTATGTCAAGAACCCATGTTATATTTTCTGACATTATTCTTCGTTTTTTAATTTCAATACTTTCCGCAAGCGATCCACATCAGAATTGACCAGCATGGCAACGAAAACCCCCATGAAAGTCTCAAAGACACGTGCAAATACATATAAAACCGTCTCTCCTGTTGGAATAGATAAAGTAATAATCAGCATGGCAGAAACACCACCAATCACTCCCGCTTTGTTGTTCATAGCAACATTTGTCATAATCGTTAACATCGTACAAATAGGAACGACCAGTAAGGTCACCCAAAACTGCTCATGAAACAGGTTATTGATGAGAAAGAAGAGCAAGGCATACAAACCACCAATGCTATTCCCTAAAACACGAGAGGTTCCAAAATGGACGCTCTTATCAAAATCTTCACGCAAACTGAAAACAGCTGTCAGAGCACCAATCTGCAATCCTTTCCAACCAAAAAGCCCAAAGATAAGAAGAACAATAAAAACCGCGACCCCCGTTTTAAAGGTTCGCATTCCTAATTTAAATTTCGACTTATCAAACTTATACTTTTTAAAATAACCCATTCACGCATTTCCTTTTACCTTTATTCTAACATATTTTAGAGAAAAGATAATGAACTTTCTTATGGAATTATCTTTTTCCAATAAAAAAAGTGGAACAACTAACTAGTCCACTTTCATTATTTAATGATTTCTATGTATAGGAAAAGTTTATCAATAAGGGTAAATATACGTTACCTTTCCATAAAATGTTGTAGGGTCAAACCAACCACGGTAATTGTTAACTTGTTTTTGACCTTTATAATTTGACTCCAGCACTTGAATTGCGCGATTCTTTGCCACAGCTGTTACATAGGCTACATGTCCAAATTGACCGCCATCCCAAACAGCAATGGCTCCAACTTGAGGAGTTGTTCCTATACGAAAGCCTGAGTATCAGCATTGGCAGCCCAATCTTTTGCATTTCCCCACCAATTACTAGCCCAAGGTGCCAATATTTTTACACCCCAAGTGCATTGACTAACTGGATAAGAGTTTCCTGTTGCTGTAGGCGTATTTAGTACCACATCCTCTGTATCAGAACTTGGACCTGCATTTGTAGCAGTTGGTTGTGCTACTACATTTGTCTGATTAACAGTAGTAGCAGTTGGGCCATTTACTTGTAACGTATCTTCAGGAAGGATAGTATCGTAAATTGTTTTTCCATTTTTTGCCGCTAAATCATAGGGACTCATTCCAAATTTTGTCGCAATAGTATAAAATGAATCACCATATTGAACTGTATAGGTATCTGCTTTAGTCGTATTTTAACTCACCATCAACAATAGAACAGCTGCTGATAGCCCAACTGTGAACTTCCCTAAATGGGGATGCTTAGATAATTGACTGACTTTCATAACGTTCTCCTTTTTCTATTTCCTACTCTATATTACTATCTAATTATTGCATAGATTTTAATCCTATATTTTAAAATAATTACAAAAAAATAAGGTTAAAAGACAGAAACTTAAAATCTATCTTTTAGCCTTATCAAAATAGTCATAAATTAACGGAAAATTTCAAGTCAATCCGACCAAAACTTAGTCATTCTCCTTTGTTTTTCGTTTTAACTGTCCTAAGCCTAAAACACTTAACAATGCAGCTACTCCCAAGTAAGGCATATAGCTCACACTCGTTCCTGTTCTTGGAAGGCTTGGAACAGCTAAAGCATGAAGTGCCTGCTTCGGTTTAGCTGGAGTTGATGGGGTTGATGGGGTTGGAGTTTTCGGTTTTGGTGTCGTTGTACGAACTGTATTAGATGCGTAAGTCACACCATTAACTGTATTTACATAGGTATTTTCAAAAGTACCAACTGCAATCCGTTTCATTTGGACATAGCTTTCGGCTTGGAAGGCTGAATCAACTGAAACAGAGCGTAAGAAATCTTCCTTGAATTTAATCGTAATGATCCCTTTAACTGAATTAACTTCTGCTTCCGTATACTTCGTTAAATCATCACCTGATTTGATAACTGTTCCATCTTTAAGAGTCATATCAACCTTGGCAAAGACCTTATACTGACCAGTATATTGATCGCCTGTTTGATCATAATCATCAGAGAAACTATATTCAAAGAGCTCTTCTGAATGATTGGAAGGAATGATACCACCGATTAAACGGTAATTAAAGACTGTATTTAACGGAAGTGTTTGACCATCCACATTGTTGGTGTCTGCGGGATCCAATGTTAAAGTGACATCCTTTTTAGGATCAATTTTAGGGACATTATTCGTGACAATATTGGATTCATAACCATTGCCAAAGTCAATTTGGTAGGCTCGGTTTTCATAGCTGCCACCTGTTTGACCCATTTGTGCTTTCACCACCATTGGAGAGACAAGCGTCAAATTGATGCCCGTTTTAACATAAGTATCATAAAACGCTTGTGGATCATCTGCCGTAAAGACTTGGAAAGCACCTTTAGGATGAATACGGGCTTTGGTAAGCATATCTTTAACTGCTTGAGGTGCAGTCTCCACACTCTTATAATGAGCGACGCTGACACCTGTTACAGGATTTCCATTAGCATCTTTCATCGTCACTAAATCCTGACGTAAATCCAGTGCTTCTTCTGGATAATCATCAACATAATAGAACCCTTTTTGAATGGTATCCGCTGACGATTTATCTCCTTTGTATTGATCCAAATCCCAAGTCAGCTCATAATAGTTGGTTGATCCTGCAAGAACAGTCTTCCCATCAATCACCACACCGTCTTTGTTCTTGTTTACCTTGTTTGGTTTGATGTAGTTGTTACTTGGATTATCCGGATCGTTTGGTTTACCCGGTGTTGTCACACGAACGATATTGGATTTAATTCCATAAGCATCATTGACTGTCAGCGTGAAGTTATTCTTATAAGTTGCACCATCATTAAGGACTTGTCCCACTACGGTCGGATAAACCGTTGCTACTGACTTGGTCAGATCCGCATTAAAAGAAGCTAAAGTTTGTGCAGTTGCTTTGAAGGTAACTGTATTCGTCGCTGAATCATAGCTAACATCAAAGCCAGGACTAGCTACTTTCGTTGCCTCAAGATCCAATTGATAGCCAGAGGGTAATGGATCGACCAAAACAAAGGAAGTCGTCTCATCCCGTCCAGCAGGTAGATCAGCCGTCTTCAATTGGAATTTAACAGTCGATTGTTTCGCCACTAAGGTTTTATCAATATCTACATCATTATTATTTTTGATTTCTTTATTGACTTGTGGCTGTACGGCTAACTTAAAGTAATGGTAGTGAACAGTCGGTACAGCCGGAGCCGGAGGCGTCTTCTTATAAACAGGATCTGCTGGTGGCGTTGGTAACACCTCATAAGTTGGTTCAACAGGTTTGTTTGGTTCTGGTTGATCTGGTGTTGGGGTTGGCGGTGTTGGTTCTGCTTCATAGCTTGGCTCAACAGGTGCTGGCTCCAACGGCTTTTCTGTTTCAT
>ERZ773070.41-NODE-41-length-94607-cov-108.973200_pt1 | contig 94607 bp, 82 predicted proteins | sample MGYA00580618_ERZ773070 | MGnify/ENA primary metagenome ERZ773070 (study PRJEB29015, sample SAMEA2738023) | human oral metagenome | biome: human oral; feature: human-associated habitat; material: dental | place: China | collected 2019 ...
GGCCCGGGTCGACGCGGACGGCCGGGACCTGCAATGGCGCTACGACGCGACGGGCAGGCATGCGGCGACGCTGGCCGGCGGGCGCGTGCTGTCGCAGGTATCGCGGGATCATGCCGCGCGTTCCTACACCGTGGTCTCCGGCGAGGACTCCGACGCGTTGAGGTGGGACGAGCTGGGCCGGCTGGTCGAGCGGCGCCGCGACGGGCGGACGGTGCGCTGGAGATACGACGCCGACGGGCTGCGCACCTCGATGACGCGCCCGGACGGTACGGTCACCCGCTACGAGTACGACACCGACGAGCGGGTCAGCGCGGTGGAGCACCCCGGGCTCGGGCGGGCCGAGATCGCCCGTGACGAGCTGGGGCGCATCACGGCGGTGACGGCGCCCGGGGTGCGGGCCGAGTGGGTCTGGCAGGGCGGCGGCGTGGTCGCTCAGCGTCTTGAGCGCGATGGTTTCGTCCGCACGACCCGTCTCGAGCGCGACCGGGACGGGCGCGTCACCGCGCAGACCGTGGACGGCGTCCGCACCGAATTCGGCTATGACGCGGCCGGTCAGCTCGTGCGGGCCGTCTCGGGCGAGGGCATCGTCACCGAGTTCGAGTGGGACCCCAACGGCCGCCTGGTGGCGCAGACCAGCGGCGGGCGGCGCACCGGCTACGGGTACGACGCCTCGGGGCAGTTGACGTGGATGCGCCGCCCGGACGGCGGCCGGGTGGAGTACACCCATGACGCGGCCGGCCGCAGAACCGGCGAACGGGACGATGACGGCCGGTCCCGAATGTTCGACTGGGACCCGCACGGCTTCCTGGAACGCATCACCACCACGGACACCAGCGGGCCCGCCACGGTGACCGAACTGCAGACCGACGGTCTGGGCGGGCTCGCCCAGATCAACGACCAACAGATCGCATGGGACGACCTGTGGGGCGGAGCACCGATCCAGGTCGGTGACGTGCCCATCGTGGACGTGGGCGCCGGCCTCGGCGTCGGCGGGCCCACCGGCGGCTGGCTGCTGCCCGACCGTACCGGCCACGACGCCGGCGCCGGCCTGTGGGACCCGGGCGCCGACGGGTTCGGTCTGCCCGGCGGGCTCGGCCTGTCCAGCACCGGAACACTCGGCGTCGACGGGCTCGCGCTGACCGGCGCCCGGGTCTACGACCCGGCCACGGCCGGTTTCCTGTCCCCCGACCCGCTCCCGCCGGTACTCGGGGCCGGCTGGGCCGCGAACCCGTACTCCTACGCCGGCAACGACCCGGTCAACCTGTCCGACCCGACCGGCCTGCACCCCCTCACCGACGCCGACATGAACGCCTGGCGCGACGCCCACAAGACAGGGGTGGCAGCCGCCGGGGACTATCTGAAGGACAACTGGAAGTACCTGGTCGTCGGCACACTGCTCACCGTGGGCCTGTCCGCGGTGATGGGCCCGATCGCCGGCGGCGCGGTCGCCGGCGCCATCGTGGGCGGCTGGCAGAACATCGACCAGCAACACGCCGCGGGCGGGCCGATCGACTGGAGCCAAGTCGGTGTCTCCGCCCTCATCGGCGGCGCCGCCGGGCTCGCCGGCGGCGCGGCAGGACGAGGCGCCGCCTCCGCCCTGTCCGGAAGCGCCATGAACTGTCTGGGCCGTTCCACTCTCATCGGCGCCGCGTCAGGAGCAGCCGGCGGCGGGTTCGCCGGCGGCGCCGGCTACCTCACCGGCCCCGGCCCCCACACAGCCGACGGGCTGCTCGCCGCGACCGGCAAGGGCGCCGCCGTCGGCGGCGGCATGGGCGCCGCCTCCGGCGCCCTGTCCGCGGTCACCGAAACCTCCGCCTACGGCTGCTTCCCCGCCGGCACCCGAATCCTCCTCGCCGACGGGTCGAGCAAACCCATCGAACAAGTCACCGAAGGCGACCGCGTCGCCTCCACCGACCCCGACACCGGACAGCCCACCACAGCAACCGTCACCGCAACCTTCACACACCACAACGTGGCGACCCTGCGCCTGACCACCAGCACCGGCCAGATCACCACCACAGCCGCCCACCCCTTCTACGCAGAAGGCAAAGGCTTCACCCCCGCCGGCCAACTCACCACAGAAGACACCCTCCGCGACCACACCGGACAACCCGTCCACCTCCACACCATCGAGTCGACCGGCACCGTCCAGACCGTCCACAACATCGAAGTCAACAACACCCACACCTACCACGTCGCCACCACCGGAGGCTGGCTCCTCGTCCACAACGGATGCACATACCGGAACGGAGAATGGGTTGACTACGAGACGGGCGAGCCCGTCGCGACCCCGACGAAGCAGACCGAGATCGTGAACAACGGTCGTGTGCAGTATGATGACATGACCCAACTGGTCAAGGACAACCCCGACGCGTCCCTTGAAGTCAGGACGAGCAACAGATTCCCAAGAACAGAAGTCGTCCTGACACCGGAACAGGCGTCACACGCCCACTCCATCGACCCCAGAGCACCCTGGGGAAATTCAGCCGAAGGCCCCACCATAGGGATAACCGATCGTGGAACTGGTCGCTCTTATACCACTGACGGCAATTGGGTCAACGACCCCAAAACAAACGAAACTCATATTCCATTGGATGGATGGCCATACGGAAACAGCAAGTAGGAGACACTGATCATGATCACATTCGATGACCTTCCACCAAGGTCGCCCATTCTTGAGATCAATGAGGAGATCAAGGCGATCCATGACCTCATGAGCATGCCCCTGGATTATCTACGGGAGCACTTTGATGAATTTCATGACTACGTCATATTCATGATTATGTCTTACGGCAGCACTGTTTACACTGACATCACACCGGAGAATGAGGGCGAGTTCTCCAAGTTCGCCGACTGGCTCGATGACGTCTACCCGAAACTCGGAAAACCTCGCTTAGAAGGAAGTGCCGCCTTCAGGTTCGGCTATGACAGCCTGATCAAAGAATACCCGGATCTCAAGCGATAATTCTTGACGTGCTGTGGCACGGCGGCGGTGAAACGCGAGAACACATCCGTCGGCGGCAGGACCGGCGCCCTGTCCGCGGTCACCGAAACCTCCGCCTACGGCTGCTTCCCCGCCGGCACCCGAATCCTCCTCGCCGACGGGTCGAGCAAACCCATCGAACAAGTCACCGAAGGCGACCGCGTCGCCTCCACCGACCCCGACACCGGACAGCCCACCACAGCAACCGTCACCGCAACCTTCACACACCACAACGTGGCGACCCTGCGCCTGACCACCAGCACCGGCCAGATCACCACCACAGCCGCCCACCCCTTCTACGCAGAAGGCAAAGGCTTCACCCCCGCCGGCCAACTCACCACAGAAGACACCCTCCGCGACCAGAACGGACAACCCGTCCACCTCCACACCATCGAACCCACCAACACCACCCAAACCGTCCACAACATCGAAGTCAACAACACCCACACCTACCACGCCGCCACCACCAACGGCTGGCTCCTCGTCCACAACGGATGCCGCTGGGACAGCACCGCAAGCAGATGGCGCGACACCGAAACCGGACAATTCCGCACAATCCCGGAAGACCCCACCGAAACCATCGTCAACGGCAGAGCCGACTACGAAAGCCTCCACCAGATGCGCGTGCAGAAGAACCTGCCCGACACATGGCAGCCAGACTCACAAAGATTCCCCGGCGGTGGCGAAAGATTCATCGATGGAGACAAAGATGTTCATCTGCACAGCCCCGACCAAGAAGCCCCCACAGGATCGAACTCAGCGACCGGACCGACCGCCATCATACGAGACACGCCTTCTAACAAGACGTTACGAGTGAACGGAACGTGGGGTCGCAACGAAAGGGCAAACTCAGCCCATATCCCCATGGACAACTCCCCCTACAAATGAATCGACGTGGTCAAAATGACAAAACTGGAAGACTTCGACGACCATCCCACTATTATGTGGTTCTTTCAAGAATTAGACATCATTCGCGCCCTCATGGCCATGCCGAAAGATTACCTGCGGAAGAACGCCCAAAAACTGAGGGATCTAGTGGGTGAACTAGGTTATTCACATATGGAGAACGTGGGGTTTATTCGCCCTAAAAATGAAGGACAGTTCTTACGCTTCGGGGAATGGGTTGACCACACTTGGAAAGAATTCGAAATGGCCTATGGCGAGAATTTCTCAAGTGCATTTAAAGTCACTTTTGACGATGTAGCAGAAGAATATCCTGGCTGGAGGGAGGAAGCAAGAGATCGCGACATAGATTGCGCTATGATGATGGCCACAATCCGTGATTTGTGTAGCGCCCATGAGGTTTTATATCCCGTAACCAAGAATGAGCTCTATGAGAAGGAAAAAGAAGGCGAAGTCCCCCCTGAAAGATTGGTAGGACTTGTGATTGAACAATTGGGGTCGTACACCTCCGATGAAGAGGAAGAGGTTCAGGAGATTCTCGACCGATTGGGCTCAACCGTTGCGAGCATGCGTACGACCGCAATCGCTGAAATGACAAAGAATTGCATCAAAGTGACACTTTCCCAGATGGGGGAAGAGCGAACTCGACTAGAGCGATTTTTGCCTGACGCATTGAGAAAATAAAAGACGAATACCACACTGAAGAAACTCAGCCACAGAACAATTTCGTATCCACCCGGACACATTCACGGAAATAGTCGACAGAACAGACGTGTCAACTTCTCAAGCATCGACTAGATCGCCACCCAAAAGGACTTGCCAAACGAATGGAGGCCCTCCCCGAACCCAGACAAATTCCAAGACGGTGGAATCAAATATCGATCAGGCGGAGAGTCCATACACGGTCATGGAGAAAACATCGATGCACCACCGGATTCGTACGCTAGAAACAACCCCACGGCAACAATATCCAGGGGGCGCGAAGTATATCGACGGGACGGCACTTGGGGTGGACTTAGGGATGACCCGGGCGCAGCCCATCTTCCATTCGACGACTCACCTTTCAACAGGTAGTCCCACCCTTGAGGTTCCCATGGAAATCTTGGATAGAATCAACTCGACGATAAATAGATCCACCGCACTCGAACTTGAGGATGAGATAGCCATAATGACCGATCTTATGATCTTGAGTGACAATGAAATCCGGAATAACAAGGACTTCATTCTAGAAGTAGTTGATTGTTTGTGGGATGCACACTTGGAAGGGAATTTCCAAGTAGAGGGCCCTGCGGAAAAAATATGTCAAAATTTCTCTAATTGGCTTGTGGCTAAATTGTACATGCTTGGAGTTGATCTTGATGAGATCGACCACACTGCCAGCTCATTCTTGGTCAAAAGATCAGATTTTGCATAGCAGCCCAAGGCCTCTCGAAGCGATGACCAAAGGGCATCGAGAGTGAACACGTTCCATCACCCGTCTTGCACAAATCATCCTGCGAAGCGTTTGGAGCAGGAGAAGGCCAGAAGACTCGAATGATTCATCGAACGAATTACGCGGAAAAATAAAATGACACGCTCTTCAATGAAGACATTCCGAGAGTGCAGTGAAAATAATTTCGACATTCAATGATGCGATTGATGTCTCTCGCCAGTCAGAACAACGAGACTTGTTCACAACTCAGCGCGAGGCGCAATTTTGATCTCAACTTGATTTGCTAATGTGGAATCCCATTCAAGAACTACAGCCCGCAGATCCTCTGACCAGAAGCTTTGCTTGACATCTGTCATGCTTTGAATGAACCCATAAGACTCGCCACCGGCGGATAAGTTTCCACGGCCAACAAGAAAGATCCATGCACAGACGTCTGGCTTGGTGTGCCACAAGCGATTTTCTCAGCCAAAATCCATAACCAGAAGCCTCATGGATCGCGAGCAGAAAGAAGCCAAGAAATGGCCCTCATCGATGAATTCAGAGCAACCAGGTACGATTGTCCAAAAATAGCAAACATTCACAACCAACTATTCAATGATGCTGATTTCAGTGAATTTTCAATCGATTTACTGAGGATTAATGCCTCGACTTTTCGAAACTGTGACTTTCGGAGAATAGAAGTGGAGCGGGCCTCATGGGGAGGGAAGGCTTGGACCATATTCAAAGACTGCATCTTCGATGGTTCGCGCATCAGGTTCAACCCTTCGTCCAAAGTAAAATTTATTCGCTGCTCGTTCCGGAACAGCACTCTGACCAACTGGAACCTGGCCGAATTCAAGTTGATCAGGTGCACATTCTCTGGGAAGCTCTGCAATTGCATGTTCAAAGGTCGATCTGATTACGAGCTGAACGCACCTACAAACATCGTCTTTGGCAATGATTTCAGTGACGTTGGGTTCATCGGATCAGAGTTCCGGTGGGGAGTCGACCTCACCAGTCAGAGACTGCCCCAAGGCCTCGACGTCTTCTACGCCGAAGATGCCCCACGAGCCATCACTGCAGCACGAGCCCGTCTCCCCCTAGTCATCGACAAGAAGCTCCGTGAAGACAATCAACTGAAACTCGACATCCTCGCCGAAGGAGTCAAACAGGGCCAGAAGCAGTTGTTCGTCACCGCGAGGACCTTCCCCAGCCCTGCCTGGCCGACTCTTCGCGCCGTCCTCGCCGGAGACGACCCCAACAATCCACCCCAACCCCCAAACCCCACCATCAAAAAGACCTGCGACAGCAAAAAGACCAGATGGAGCCGGGAAAAGATCGATCCTGATATCACCAACTGGACCGATCAACTCAACACAGACACCAAGACCAGACGCCAACAAGCAGCCGACAATCTCACCTCCCTGCTTCGCGATCCCACAACCAGTACCAGCCGCCGAGTCCAAGCCGCCCATGCCCTCACCACAAGTCTTCCCAACACTGGCGAAAGCCCTCTCGCCATCAACCTAGCCGGCGCCATCCTCCCTGCCAACACCACCTTCACCAACACCCGCTTCGGACTCGGCAGCAACTTCACCAATATCACCGCACAAGGCAACCTCACCATCACCCACTGCACCTTCAACGGACCAGCAGAATTCACCGACCTCACCGTCAAAGGCACAACCACCATCACATACTGCAACTTCAATGACACCGCAGACTTCAGCAGAGCCGAGCTCGACGGTCCAACAGACTTCACCGAAACACATTTCAGCGAAGCAACTGACTCTGGAGTGAATTAGGTTTTTCGGACAGTGGTGGACGTCTGGTTCAGGCTGCCTTGTTGTGGCGTCTGGGTTCGGCGTCGACTTCGTCGGGTGTGCGGTAGCCGGTCGCCGAGCGGGGGTCGTGTGTGGTTGTGTCCCGGTGTGGTCCGGGATATCACATCCCGGATTCGGGTGGCCCCTAGTCGGGTAAACCTTGCGGTTCACGGGTCCCTGTCTTCAGGGTCCCGTTGGACAGGGGTCGGCCGCCGCGTTGTGTGTGGCAGACACCGGTACGGCCGACCGATGAGAGGTGGAGTGCTTGGTGTTTTTCGGACAGTGGGTGAAATGATCGTGAGGTAGAATTAGATCATGTCGGCACCGAAATATAGTGCGGAATTTAAGGAACAAGTCGTTCTCGAGATCGTCCAGAAGTCCAGGCCGATAGCCGAGGTAGCCAGATCGTACGGTCTTGTGGCGCAGACAGACGGGAACTGGGTCGCAAGATGGCGGAAGGAACACCCCGACCTCAGCACTGATGCCATGACCGCGGAAGAGCACGCCGAGATCAAACGTCTGAAGGCAGAGCTCCGGGAAGCCCGCATGGAAAACGAGTTCCTGAAAAAAGCGGCGGCCTTCTTCGCCCAGGAATCCGGGTGAGCGCGAAATACCGCCGCATCCACCGCGAAGAAGGCAACTATGGCCGTCATGAAACAAAATCGTTTCTGGTTTCGCGGGGTGGGAGGTGCTCGAAGTCGTAGTCGAATGTTCGGCCGGCGATGTATGAGGCGAACGCGCCGAAGGTTTCTTCGGGGGTCTCGTGCTGGATGTTCGCGATGTTGTTCTTGGCCGCGTTCCAGACGTGCTCGACCGGGTTGTGGTCGGGCGCGTACGGCGGCAGATGGATCGGCATGATGCGCTCCAGCGGCTGACCCGGCTCGTGGAGGGCGGTCAACGCTTTCGCGTGGTGGAATCGTGCGTTGTCCAGGACGACCGCGATCTTCTCTGTCTCGGTTTCGCGTTGGAGTCGTTCCAGCGCGAGGATCGTCTGCCAGGTGTTCCGGTTCCCCTCGATCGGGTACGGCGTGACTTTTTTGCTGGTCAGCGAGAGGGCGCCGAAGAAGGGCCGAAGAAGGACTGGGACGTCTTCTGCCGGTCCACGGACGGTCTGGTGCGTTGTCCTTTCGGGGGCTGCATGCGGCGGGTCCAGGCCTCGTGCTCCAAGCGGACCTCGCCGACCGCGTACACCTCCCAGCCCTGATCCAACAGGGCCTTGACCTGGGTCGTCGCCCAGGCCATGCGTCTGGTGACGGCTTTCTCGTCGCGGTGCCCGTCGAACGGGTCGGGCAGTTTGAAGCTCAGCCCGCAGAAGCGCAGGAGCAGCCGGTACGAGGAGTCCGACTGGTGTTCGGCGTCGGACAGGGTCTTCACGACGTCACGTATCGCCGGGACGTCCCAGAACTCGGCGCGGACACCCGCCGGGGAGGACGGCCGGACCAGGACGGCCCTGAGTTCTTCCTTCTGGGCGCGGGCGGGTTCCGCCGCGTCCCGGTTCCCGGCGTGCCCGGTGAGCACCGAGCACATCCTGGTGGCCCACCACTCGGCCAGCCATTCCTGCACCGTCCTCTCGGCCCGCTCAACCATCTTCGCGATGATGCCGATTCCGACTCCTTCAGAGGCGTACAGAATCGCTTCTGCTTTCATCCGAACCAGCACATGATTGTCGGAACGCTTCCTCCACCTGATCAGGACGGCGGTTTCTTCCGGGGTGACCTCAACCTGCATGCTCCAATCATGTCCGAAACGGCACAGGAAATCCACGAAAAATACGGTTTCGTTTCATGTCAGCCATAGATCCCTCAGTTTTTGGGCGTTCTTCCGCAGGTAATCTTTCGGCATGGCCATGAGGGCGCGAATGATGTCTAATTCTTGAAAGAACCACATAATAGTGGGATGGTCGTCGAAGTCTTCCAGTTTTGTCATTTTGACCACGTCGATTCATTTGTATGGCTGTCATGAAACAAAATCGTTTCTGGTTTCGCGGGGTGGGAGGTGTTCGAAGTCGTAGTCGACGGTACGTCCGGTGATGTGTGAGGCGGACGCGCCGAAGGTTTCTTCGGGGGTTTCGCGCTGAATGTTCGCGATGTTGTTCTTGGCCGCGTTCCAGACGTGCTCGGCCGGGTTGTGGTCGGGCGCGTACGGCGGCAGATAAATCGGTGTGTCCAGCAGCTGACCCGGCTCGTAGAGGCCGGTCAACGCTTTCGCATGGTGGAATCGGGCGTTGTCCAGGACGACCGCGATCTTGCCGGCCTCGGTTTCTCGTTGGAGTCGTTCCAGCGCGAGGATCGTCTGCTCGGTGTTCTGGTTCCCCTCGATCGGATACAGCTTCACCTTCTTATTTGTGAGGGACAGGGCACCGAAGAACGACTGGGACACCTTCTGCCGGTCCACGTGGAACTTGGTGCGCTGACCCTTGGGTAGCCACATGCGGCGGGTCTCGGCCTCGTGCTCCAGGCGCACCTCATCGACCGCGTACACCTCCCAACCGACCTCCAACAGGTCCTTGACCTGGTCCTTCACCTCGGCCATACGCCGGGTGATGGCCTGCTCGTCACGGTGCTCGTCGAACGGATCGGGCAGTTTGAAACTCAACCCGCAGAACCGCAGAAGCAACTGGTACGAAGAATCCGACTCGTACTCCACGTCGAACAGAATCTTCACCACGTCACGTAGGGCCGGCACATCCCAGAACTCGGCATCGATACCAGACCGAGACGGCGGCAGCGCCAGAACAGTCTTGAGGTCTTGTTTCTGGGCGCGGATGAGTTTCGCCGCGTTCTGGTTCCCGGCGTGCCCGGTCAACACCGAACACATCCGCGTGTTCTGCCACTCGGCCAGCCACTCCCGAACAGTTTTCTCGTTACGTTCGACCATTTTAGCGATGATTCCCAGCCCGACTCCTTCGGAGGCGTACAGGATGGCTTCGGGTTTCATCCGCACCAGTGCGTAATTGTCTGTGCGTTTCTTCCACCTGATCAGAACAGCGGTTTCTTCCGGGGCGACCCCGACCTGCATGTCTCAATCATATCCAAAACAAGGCCCTGAATCCATCAAAAATACGGTTTCGTTTCATGTCAGCCATACAATCACAAACGTCTCCACTCAGCGATCGACTACCAGACCCCCAACCAAGTCGACACAGAATGGAGACAACAACACAAGGCAGCAGCCTAAAACCAACCATTAACCACTGTCTGAAAAACCTATATCACTCCAATCCGACTCCACCTCGATCATTTCACTCACCGCCCGAAAAACACCAAACACTCCAGAGCACTCCGGTGGTACTGGTCCTTGACGACGACGGGTGGCTGCTCGTCGAGACTCGGGCGATATGGGCGCGGTCCGCGGCACCGCGCCCCTCCCCGCAGCAGCGTGAAAGGGGGTTCTGTCCCGCGGCCCGGGCCGCGGGACAGAACCCCCTGAAAGGACGGAGTCAGGGCACCGGCCCTGCGACCGTCAGCTGAACTCCTTCTCGAAGCGCATCTCGAGCTCCTCAAGGGAGTCGTGCTTCGTCTCGGGCACGAACTTCTTGTAGAAGATGAGCGAGAGCACGTTGACAGCGGCGAAGATCAGGTAGGTGAGAGCCCCGCCGAGCTGCTCCATCATGATGGGGAAGACGATGGCGACGATGCCGTTGGCGATCCACAGGGCGCCGACCGCCATGCCCATCGAGATGCCGCGGACCTTCGCGGGGAAGAGCTCCGAGACGAGCACCCAGGTCACCGTGCCCGACTGCTTCGCGAAGACGAACAGGCAGACGATGATGAGCACGAGGTACGGCGCGAAGGCGGGCGCCCCGACGATCGAGCCGTCATCCTGCTGGTGCGGCTGGATGAAGAGGAAGAAGGTCGCCGAGAGCAGGGCCAGCGAGACGACGATCGAGGACTCCTGGTACATGCCGATGTGGCGGCGCTCGAACCGGGCGATGAGCCAGAAGCCGACGCCCGAGCCGAGGAAGGACACGGCACCGGAGATGACATTGAGGCTGATGGAGTCGCTCATCGGCAGACCGGCCGCGTTGAGCACCTTTGGCATGTAGTACATGGCCGTGTTGATGCCGGTCAGCTGGTCGGCGAGGCCGAGGATGATGCCGATGATGAGCAGTCGTCTGGTCCACCTCGCGCCCCAGATCTGTCCGAGGCCCCACTTCTCCTGCTTCGCCTCGTTGCGCTGGATCTCGAGCATCTCGTCGACCTCGGCGGCGACGGGACCGTCCTTGGACTCGTCGCGCACGCGCTTGAGCGCGCCGATCGCCTCGGGGATCCTCAGGTTGGCGGCGTACCAGCGCGAGGACTCCGGCATGAGGCGGATGCCGATCCACAGGGCGATGGCCGGGATCGAGGCGAGGACGAGCATGTAGCGCCATGTCGACCCGTTGCCGTCGGACACGAGAAGGCCGGCGATGTGCTGGACCTTCTCCCAGGCCACGACGGTTCCCGAGGCGTAGGCGCCGCTCGGGTCGTTCTCGATGGTGACGGAGGGGCCGCTGTTCACATGGGCGATGATCGCGTTCATCGAGTACGCGAGGAGCTGTCCGCCGACGATCATGAACTGGTCGACGGCGACGAGCACGCCGCGGATCCGCTTCGGCGCCGTCTCGCCCAGGAAGACGGGCACCGTGGCGGAGGCGCCGCCGACGGCGAAGCCGAGGACGATGCGGAACAGGTACAACATCCAGATGTTCACCGAGAAAGTGCAGCCCAGCGCCCCGAGGAGGAACACGATGGCCAGCAGCGTGATGTTGTGACGACGCCCGTACTTGTCGGACAGGCGACCGCCGAAGGTGGCGCCCAGGGCGGCGCCGAAACACAGCAGGCCGCCGACGAAGCCCTCCTCGAAGATCGTCATGCCGAGGCCGTGCGCGGCCCGGGGCAGGTGCATGTAGGGCAGGGCCGCGGCGATGACGCCCGTGTCGTAGCCGAACAGCAGCGAACCCAGCGTGGCCACTGCGGCGATCGCCCCGAGGGAGCGCTTCCTCCCGGACGGCGGCGTCTCGGCCACCAGTTCCCTGATTTTCTCCGGTGTGTAGTCATCCACCGTCAACGGTCTGGCGGACATGTGCTCTCCGTTCTCCTCGTGTCGAAGGTCTTCACCATTGATTCACCTCGTGCTGCGGATCGCGCCATCGAGATGGTGTCGGACCGGGGTGCGCCGATCGGGGACGGCGGCCCGACGGGTCATGAGTCGTGGTGCGATCCCCGCACCGCAAGGATCACCTGAACTCGTGGCGCAGGCGCTCCAGCATTCTCCGGTTGATCTCGTCGGCCGTTTCGTGCCACCCGAAGACGCACACCGACAGGACGCCGTCGAAGCCGACCTCCCGCAGGGCCTGGAAGACCTCGTCCCAGGGGACCTCGCCGTTCCCGATCTCGTTGTGCTGATGGACGGTGACGTCGGCGCCCGGAGGATTGACAATGTAGCGGTTGCCGTCGTTGGCCCGATGGTTGAGGGAATCGGCGACGTGCACCTCGCGCAGCTTCCCGGCCTCGGCGGCCGTCCGGATCATACGACCGGCGTCCCCGACGCCGTCGGACAGGTGGAAGGTGTGCGGGCAGCAGTACTCGTAGCCGATCCAGTCCCGATCGGCTCCCCTGACGATCTCGAGGGCCCGGTCGTGGAGCTCGACGAAGTCGTAGGGGTGGGCCTCCATGGCGAGGCGGATCCCGTAGCGCTCGAAGACGGGGGCGAGCTCCTCGATCGAGCGGTACCACTGGTGCTCCGACTCGCGGGACCTGTTGCGGTCGCCCGAGAACTCGGAGACGACGTCCCGCACGTCGAGCTGGTCCGCGATCTCCAGCAGGCGACGCCAGTTGCGCACCTGGGCCCGGCGCTCCTGCTCGTCGACGGCGGACCAGTTGAAGACCGGGTTGAGCGTCCGGATGGTGACGCCGCTCTCCTGCTGCGCCCTGTCCAACTCGTCGATGAAGGCCCGGTCGGCCTTGGGGTAATGGTGCCAGAAGTGGAAGTCGGAGCGGGGCGACAACTCGACGTGCTCGAAGCCGAGCTCAGCGGCCCTGCGCAGAGTGTCGGGCGTCGACATGGTCATGTAGTACATGTTCGGGTCAAGGGCGATGTCCACCATGGGGGTCTCCTCATCGAGCCAACGGCGATGTTGCCGAACCCCATATTGTCATGACAATCAGAATTTGGGAAGCCCCGGGCCACTCCGGTTCCCGTCGGACGCGCGGCTCCCCCACCCGCCCGCTCCGCAGAAGGGAGCCGGAGGCCTACGAAGGCACCGGTCGGACCCGCCGCTGGCCGGATTCACCAGGTCTGGCGCCCGGTCTCATCAGTTGCCGCACAGGCCCCGTCCCGTCCCGATCTTTGTGCTGACATTGGTTGACAAGCAGGGCCGGGGGCGACTTGAATGAGTGTCACACGGCGTTCCGACAGCGACGCGGAGCCCGAACCTCGACCGCATAGGAGATGCAGCGCATGACCATCGAATACACTCCCGGCCCGCTCCTCGACGCAGCGCGGAGCACCCCGACCGCCCTGTGGAACGACTCCGCCGACCCCGATGAGCTGAAGCAGTCGATCTCCTTCGGCGGCGTGGGCGCGACGTGCAACCCGTCCATCGCCTACACCTGCATCAACCAGCGCAAGGACGTGTGGCTGCCCCGCATCGCCGAGCTCGCCGAGAAGATGCCCGAGGCCACCGAGTCCCAGATCGGCTGGCAGGTCGTGCGCGAGCTGAGCGTCGAGGCCGCCAAGCTGCTCGAGCCGATCTTCGACGAGCAGAACGGCCGCAACGGGCGGCTCTCCATCCAGACGGATCCGCGTCTGGCCCGCAACGCCAAGGCCCTGGCCGACCAGGCCGAGGAGTTCTCGAAGCTCGCCAGGAACATCATCGTCAAGATCCCCGCCACCTCCGTCGGGATCAAGGCCATCGAGGACGCTACCCACCGCGGCGTCTCGGTCAACGTGACCGTCTCCTTCTCCGTCCCCCAGGCCGTCACCACCGGTGAGGCGATCGAGCGGGGCCTCAAGCGCCGTGAGGCCGAGGGCAAGGACATCTCCACGATGGGTCCGGTCGTCACGCTCATGGGCGGGCGGCTCGACGACTGGATCAAGATCGTGGCCAAGCGCGACAACCTCTTCATCGATCCCGGCCACCTCGAGTGGGCCGGCGTGGCCGCGCTCAAGCGGGCCTACCACGAGTTCCAGGCCCGCGGCCTGCGCGCCCGCGTGCTCTCGGCCGCCTTCCGCAATGTCATGCACTGGTCCGAGCTCGTCGGCGGCGACCTCGTCGTCTCCCCGCCCTTCAAGTGGCAGAAGCTCATCAACGACTCGGGCTACAAGGTCGTCAACCGCATCGACGAGCCGGTGGCCCCCGAGATCATGAAGACCCTGGAGAGCATCCCGGAGTTCGTCCGCGCCTACGAGCCCGACGGCATGACCCCCGAGGAGTTCGACACCTTCGGCGCCACCGTCCGCACGCTGCGCGGCTTCCTCCAGGCCGACGCCGACCTGGACACCCTCGTGCGGGACGTCATCATGCCCCAGCCGTGAGGCGAGGAGCCCCCGCTCGCGACCACGGGCCGAGGCGCAGCGTCGTTGCGCCTCGGCCCGTGGGGCGCGAATCCCTCTGACACCAGACAGAATCCCGAACACCACCAAGGAGCAAGGATGCTCAACATCGCCGTCATCGGTGCCGGTCGCATCGGTCACGTCCACGCCAGGACCATCGCGGGGCACCCGCAGGCCGACCTGGCCCTCGTCTGCGACCCCGTCGGGGACGCCGCCGAGAAGCTCGCGTCGCAGTACGACGGGGCGCGATCGGCCAAGGACGCCGAGGAGGCCTTCGCCGATCCGCAGGTCGACGCCGTCATCATCGGCTCGCCCACCCCGCTGCACATCCCGCACCTCCTCGCCGCCGCGAAGGCCGGCAAGGCCGTCCTGTGCGAGAAGCCCATCGCCTTGGACATGGCCGACGTCGAGGCGGCCAGGACCGATCTGGACGCCATCTCGACGCCTGTCATGTTCGGCTTCAACCGCCGGTTCGATCCCTCCTTCACCGCGGTGCGCGCCGCCGTCGAGGCGGGCAGGATCGGCGCCCTGGAGCAGCTGACCGTCATCAGTCGCGACCCGGCCGCACCGCCGATCGAGTACGTCACGGTGTCCGGCGGAATCTTCCGCGACATGACCATCCACGACTTCGACACCGCCCGGTTCTTCCTCGGCGACATCACCGAGGTGCACGCCGTGGGGCAGAACCTCGATCCGGCGATCGAGGAAGCCGGCGACTTCGACGCGGCGGTCGTGACCCTGCGGGCCGCCTCCGGGGCCGTGGCCACGATCATCAACAACCGGCACTGCGCCTCCGGCTACGACCAGCGTCTGGAGGCCTCCGGCCATGACGGCGCCCTCTTCGCCGAGAACATCCGCCCGACGACGGTGCGCCTGTCGAACGCCGAGGTGACCGACGCCCAGGAACCGTACCTGGACTTCTTCCTCGAGCGCTACGCGGACGCCTACCGGCTGGAGCTGTCGGCCTTCATCGAGGCCGTCGAGGCCGGGACCACCCCGCCCACCGGAATCGGTGACGCCGTTGCGGCCCTGCGGCTGGCCGAGGCGGCCACCCGGTCCGCCATGACGGGGGAAGTCGTGCGTCTCGGCTCCTGAGCCCTGCTCGACCCCTGACCCTCCCCGCGCCATGGGCCGGGTCCTGCTCACCGACAGTCCGGCGAGCAGGACCCGACCCATGCAGTGTCCAATGTCTTGACAAATCGAATTAACACGCGTGAAATAAGTGTGGCACGTGTCCCTCTGGAGCCATCCCGCTTCCCACCAGCAGTCCAGGCACGGCAGAACAGCCCGTCGTCGTCGACGGGTGCGACCGAAGGACCACCACATGAGTCACCCACCGGAAACTGATCCGACCCGGACCCAGATCGATGAGCTCGTCACGCAGACCCCCGCCTCAGGCCGACGACGTTCCGTCGTCTTCGTCGCCGTCGTCGCCACCCTGGGCTCACTGCTCTTCGGCTATGACACCGGCGTCATCGCCGGAGCCCTGCCCTACATGTACATGCCCCATGCCGCCGGAGGACTCGGCATCAACTCCTTCGAGGAGGGCCTGGTCGGCGGCATCCTCCTCATCGGATGCGCCTTCGGCGCCTTCTTCGGCGGACGCCTGTCCGACCGCTACGGACGGAGGCACAACATCCTCCTGCTCGCCGTCGTCTTCTTCGTCGGCGCGATGGCCTGCACCTTCTCCCCCAACCTCTGGGTCCTCTACCCCGCCCGCTTCGTCCTCGGCTTCGCAGTCGGCGGCGCCTCGGCCACTGTGCCCGTCTATCTGGCCGAGACCGCCCCGAAACGCATCAGAGGAACCCTGGTCGGCGTCGACCAGCTCATGATCGTCACCGGCCAGTTCCTGGCCTTCGCCATGAACGCGATCATCGCGCGCGGCATCACAGGCGGCCCCGAGGCCAGGGTGTCCACCGTCGACCCCGGCACCAGCGTGACCATCAACGGTGTTCGGACGACGATCGAGGCAGGGCAATGCTACACCTGGGACGCCCTCCAGCAGGTCGCCGACGCGGTCACGATCGACGGCGGCAACGGCAACACATGGCGTTACATGCTCGTCATCTGCTCCATCCCGGCCATCGCCCTGTGGATCGGCATGCGGATGATGCCGGAGTCCTCTCGCTGGTACCAGTGAACCGTCGCATCCCCGAGGCCATCGGCGTGCTCAAGCGCGTGCGCGACGAGTCCAAGGACGGCTCGATCGCCGACGAGGTGAGCGAGATGATCGAGGTCAACCGCAGGGAGGCCGCCATCACGAAGTGGGGCCTCGGTCAGGTCTTCCGCACCCCCTGGACTCGGCGCGTCCTCGTCATCGGATGCTTCATCGGCATCTTCAACCAGACGACTGGTGTCAACACGATGATGTACTACGCGCCGAAGGTCCTCCAGGCAGCCGGTTTCGCCACGGAGGATGCCATCGTGCTCGACGTCCTCACGGGCCTGGCCTCCGTCATCGGCTCGGCGCTCGGCCTGTGGCTGCTGGCGCGCTTCAGCCGCCGCCGGGTCATCATCGGCGGCACCATCGGCCTGACGGTCATGCTGTGGGCCATGACGGCCGTCTTCCTCCTCGGCATCAACCCGCACCTCGACGACAGCGGCAACGTCACATCCGGCATGCCACCACTGGTGCCCTACCTCGTGGTGATCGTCATCGTCGTCTTCATGCTCTTCATGCAGGCCGGCAACGCCCCGGGCACGTGGGTCATCATGTCTGAGCTCTTCCCCGCGCGGATGCGTGGCGCGGCCATGGGCTTCGCCGTCCTGTGCATCTGGATCTCCAATGCGATCATCACCTTCGCGTTCCCCTCGATGATGAGCCGCCTCGGCCCGGCGGCCACCTACCTCGTCTTCGCCCTCATCAATGTCGTCGCGGTGGTCTACATGTACTGCAAGGTCCCCGAGACCAAGTACGCCTCGCTGGAGGAGCTGGAGGAGCAGTTCCAGCAACGCTACGCATGAGACACCCGACAGTCGACCCTCCCGTATAATCTGTCGGGGGCCGGATCGTCGACGGCCCCCGACAGGCGAGGAGGGGCCCGTGGCAACGAGTGGACAGGACGTCACCCAGGACGACGTGGCCCGTGTCGCCGGAGTCTCGCGCAGCCTGGTCTCCCTCGCGTTGAACGGATCACCCAAGGTCGCCGCGGAGACGAGGCGACGCATCGCCGAGACCGCCACCACTCTCGGATACCGGGTCAACGCCGCCGCAGCCTCCCTGGCTCGCCAGCGGTCCAGGACCATCGGTCTGGTCCTGCCCAATCTGCGCAACGCCTTCTTCGAGCAGATCGCGCACACCTTGGGCGGCGCCACGGGCGCCAGGGACCTCGCCCTCTTCGTCACGGTGGGCTCAGACCGGCCCGAGGTTCTTCACCGCGCCGTCGAAAGCCTCCTGAGCGTCCGAGTCATGGGGCTCATCCTCGTCTCCCCATGGCTTCCGGACGAGGACCTCATCGCCATCGGCGAGGAGGTACCCGTCTGCCTCATCGGACGGCGCAGCCCCGGCGGGAGCGTCGACTCCGTACGCGTGGACGAGGAGGCCGCCGCCCGGCTGCTCGTCGGGCACCTCGCCGAGCTCGGCATGCGTTCGGTCGGCTACGTCGGGCCGCGCGTCGTGAACGACACCTCCCGCTTTGAGAGAGAGTCCGCGTTGCGGCTTGCCGCCCAAGCAGCCGGACTGACCCTCGACGTCCGCGAGTGCGGCGAGGACGCCGGTCCGGCCGTGCGCGACATGCTGCGCTCCCATCACGAGCCGCTCGGCCTCGTCATCCACAACGACATCCTCGCCATCGACGCCGTCCCCGTGCTGCGCGAGACGGATCGGCACCCGGGCATTGACGTCGCCCTCGTCTCCTACGACAACACCTACCTGGCCAGGCGCGGGGAGTTCTCCCTCACAAGCATCGACCAGCCCGAGGACGTGCTGGGGACGACAGCCGTGCGCCTGCTGTGCGAGCGCGCCGAAGAAGGGACAACCTCCGCAGGGAGCCCTCGCGACGTCGTCCTGGAACCCGCCCTCGTCATCAGGGGCTCCTCGGAACCGGACCGGGTGTGCGGCTGACGCCCCGATCATTTCACCGGGCCGGGACCGCGGACGGCCACACGGCCGGGCGCCACGCCATTGCTGCGCAACCGGGTCCGCTCTTCGAGCGAGTCAAGGCCGAGCACCACCCGCGCTGCATCGTGCAGCCCTTTCAGACACGTTCCCCCCTGATCCTGCCCGTCCGGCGCGGATGTGAAAACAGGGCATCGGGGTTGACATCGTCCAAGCCCTGCGCCCATACTCGTGACAACAGATTGTTAACGCGCGTGAACACTCATGGGCAAGCATTGTCACCGAAGACATGAGGAGCTTCGACATGACCACCAAAACCCTTTCCGTCGCCGTCATCGGCGCCGGCATGGCCGGCACCACCCATGCCAATGCCTGGCGTCAGGTGGGCACCGTCTACGACCTGGGACTGCCCAGGATCCGCCTGGCGACCATCGCCGACACCTACCTGCCCTTCGCCGAGGACGCCGCCGAGCGCTACGGCTACGAGAGGGCCGTCGACGACTGGCGCCAAGTCGCCGATGATCCGACCATCGACATCGTCTCGATCGTCGTCGGCAATGCCCTGCACCGCGAGATCGCCGAGGCCATGATCAAGGCGGGCAAGCACGTCCTGTGCGAGAAACCGCTGGCCGACACCCTGGAGAACGCCAGGGCCATGGCCGAGGCGGAGAGGAACGCCGGCGTCGTCACCTCGGTGGGCTTCACCTATCGGCGCAACGCGGCCGTCGCCGAGATCGCGAAACTCGTCGCCGAGGGCCATCTCGGCGAGATCAACCACTTCGAGGGCCGCTACTGGTGCGACTACGGCGTCGACCCGAACACGCCGATGGCCTGGCGCTATCGCGGCCCGATGGGCTCGGGCGCCCTGGGCGACGTCGGCTCCCATCTCATCGACACGGCCGAGACCATCTGCGGACCGCTCGTCTCCGTCTCCGGCGGCGCCATGACCACCGCGATCAAGGAGCGCCCGGTCGCCAAGGGACACGTCACCCGCGGCACCGCCCTCGACACCGTCGACCTCACGATGGAGCCCGTCACCAACGACGACGTCGCCACGTTCACCGGCCATTTCGCGAACGGCGCGGTCGGTACCTTCTCGGTCTCCCGCGTCGCCTGGAACATGCCCAATGCGATGATGATCGACGTGCTCGGCACGAAGGGTCGCGCCTCCTGGGACATGGCCCGCTGCGGCGAGATCAAGATCGACGACACCAACTCGCCGGCCGGTCTGGGCGGCGCCCGCCAAGTGCTCGTCAATCCCGACTTCCCCTATTTCGCCCGCGGCTCCTCCATGGCCTTCGGCGGTGTCGGCCTCACCCAGATCGAGCAGTTCACCTACCAGGCTCACGCCTTCCTGCAGCAGGTCGCCGGCGTCGAGGGCCTGCCGCCCTGCGCCAGTTTCGCCGACGGATACCGCGAGATGCGGATCACGGACGCCGTGGCCCGCTCCGCCGCCGCGAACGGCGCCGCCGTCGACCTCACCGGGCTCACCGACTGATCCATCCGAACGAACGAGAACGAAGGAGTCATCGCCATGGCACTCACCTACGGCGCGTACACCGCCTGTCTCCAGGACCGCCCGCTGAGCGCGGCCCTCGACGTCCTCAAGGAGGCCGGTCTGACCGGCGCCGAGGTCAACGTCGGGGGCTTCATCCCCTCACCGCACTGCCCCGTCGACGCCCTGCTCGCCTCCGCGGCGGCCCGCGAGGACTACCTCGGCGTCTTCGAGTCCAAGGGCATGGTCCTGTCCGGCCTCAACACCTCGGGCAATCCGGTCTCGCCGCTGCCGAACGAGGGCCTCAAGCACGCCGAGGACATCCGCAACGCCATCAGGCTGGCCGGCCTGCTCGGGGTCAAGGAGATCGTGACGATGTCCGGCACGCCCGGCACGGACCCGACCGCCAAGTACGCCTCCTGGGTCGTCAATCCCTGGAACGGCATCGACCTGGAGATCCTGGACTACCAGTGGTCCGTCATCGTGCCCTTCTTCAAGGAGATCGACGCCCTAGCCCGCGACAACGACGTCAAGGTCTGCCTCGAGCTCCATCCGCGCAACGTCGTCTTCAACGTGCCCGCCTTCGAACGCCTCGTCGAGGAGACCGGCGCCACCAATCTGCGCGTCAACATGGACCCCTCGCACCTGTTCTGGCAGCAGATGGAGCCGATCGCCGCGACGAAGCGCCTGGGCGACCTCGTCGGGCACGTCCACGCCAAGGACACGAGGATCTTCCCCGGCGTCGCCTACCGCGGTGTCCTCGACACCGACTTCGGCCACGTCCCGGCCGACGCCGAGGGCAGGACCCCGACCGCCTACGGCTACTGGTGCAGCGCCTGGCCGCAGGACCCGGCATGGCGCTTCGTCGCCTTCGGCCTGGGCCACGACACCGATTACTGGACCGAGTTCCTGCGCGCCATCAAGACGGCGGATCCCGACATGAACGTCAACATCGAGCACGAGGACGCCGAGTACGGCAACGTCGAGGGCCTGAAGCTCTCCGCGGCCAATCTGCTGGCCGCGGCCGCCGCCGCGTGACACGGGGCGTGGCATGAACACGATGCGGGCGCCGGGATCCGCTGAACGGGTTCCGGCGCCCGCATCCGCGTCACCGGCGGGCTCGTCACCTCCACGAGCGCGCGGCCGGACCCGAGGCGGGCCTAGGATCGCCCGGTGAGCGCATTTCCCGATCTCACGGCCGCGCAGTGGTCCGTTCTCGTCATCGCCGCCGTCTTCGTCGGAATCGCGAAGACGGCCCTGCCGGGTCTCGCGACCCTCTCCGTCGCCCTCTTCGCCGCCGTCCTCCCGGCCCGCGAGTCCACCGCGGTGATGGTCCCCCTCCTCATCGCGGGCGACCTGTACGCGATCTGGATGTACCGTCACGACGTCGACTGGCGGACGCTGGGCCGTCTCGCACCGGCGATCCTCGTCGGGCTCGGCACCGGCGCCCTCGTCCTGTGGCGCATCGACGACGCCGGCATGAAGCGGATGATCGGGATCATCCTGCTCCTGCTCACCGCCGCGACGCTGCAGATGATGCGGCGGCGCGAACGGCACGGCTCCGACGAGAACGCCGGGACGACCCGGGCCTTCTCCCGGAGCCCCGTCGCGCGCTGGGTCTACGGATCACTGGGCGGCTTCACCACCATGGTCGCCAACGCGGGCGGCCCGCCGATGACGATGTACTTCGTCGCCTCCGGATTCGACGTCATGCGCTTCATGGGGACGCAGGCCTGCTTCTTCTTCGTCGTCAACGTCATGAAGGTGCCCTTCCAGGTCGGGCTCGGCCTGACCTCGGCGCGCTCCCTGGGCCTCGACGCCGTGCTGCTGCCGCCCCTGGTCGCCGGGGCCCTCGTCGGCGGCCTCGTCATCCGGCGCATGAGCACCAGGGTCTTCGACGTCCTCGTCATCGCCCTGACGATCGCCTCCTCGGCCTTCCTCCTGGTCTGAGGCCTCCCCCCCGCGGTCCCGCCGCGGCGGTCCGACTCCCGCCCACGAGCCGTGCCCCGACGCGGACCGATGGGCGACGGACCCGGAGCGCGGGTTTCACGGGCGGGCGGCGGACGCCCGGCCGGGCTTGTCGTTCCCGATAGGCTCAACGCCGAGGGTCCCGGTACGAGGAGTTGGGTCGAGGCGCGCCCGTCCGGTGCCACGGCAGTCACGAGGGCCCCGGAGCGAGGGGGTGAGGCCATGGGCAGGGTCACGCTGCGCGACATCGCGCACTCGCTCGGAGTGTCGGTCTCGACCGTGTCCCTCGCGCTGCGGGGATCCGAACGGATCTCCCCACCCGTGCGGGAGAAGATCGCCAGGCAGGCCGAGGCACTGGGCTACCGGACCGATCTGGCCGGATCACTGCTTCGCACGACGAAGCCGAACATCATCGGTCTGGCCTGCGACTTCGAGAAGGAGCTCCACATCGCCTACTCCCGCGAGATCACGGCCCTCGCCGAGGGGCTCGGTTATCTGGTCATGACGGAGGACACGGTTGCGGGCGGCGGGGCGAGCGCCCTGGCCCGCATCATGCAGCTCCGCGCCCAGGCCGTGATCATCGTGGACCCCGTCATGATGGACTCCGACGCCTTCGAGGCCGTGGACATCCCCGTCGTGGCCATCGGCCAGACCGCCCCGAGGCAGGACGCCGATCTCGTCGTCTCGAACAACTCCACGGGCATGGCCCAGGTGGCGGAGCTCATCGGGGACTGCCCGCAGGTGCACTACCTCGACGGGGGGAGATCCTCGTCCGCCGAGCGCCGTCGAAGCGCCTTCCTGGCGGCGATGTCCCACCGGCGGGCCGCGGTACGGGTCGTCCCCAGCGGGCCGACCGTGGACGCCGGCTGGCACAGCGTCCACACCGTCCTGGTCGACGCGCAGCCCCTTCCGCAGGCCCTCGTCTGCTACAACGACCAGTGCGCGCAGGGCGCCCTGATCGCCCTGTGGCAGGCCCGCCTGTCGATCCCCGAGGACATCAGGGTGGTGGGCTTCGACAATGCGCGCATCGCGTCCTCGCAGGCGTTCGAGCTGACCTCGGTCGACCGTCAGCCCCGCGAGGTCGCGCGCCTCGCCCTCGACCTCGCGATCGCACGGGCCAGGGGCGATCGGTCCGCCCCGCGGCGCCTGGAGGTCGACACACGAGTGGTGCGCCGCGCCACGGCCTGAACCGACCGGGGCCTCCACCGCGCCACGACCACCGCACCGGCCGCGGGGGCGGGCCGGCAACGACAGCCCCTGAGGGCGACGGGCCGGCCCCGCCTCAGGCGGTTCTCCCGACGTTGGCGGCCCATGCCGCATCCGCGAGCTCCTCGTCCACGAAGTCGCAGATGAGCACGCCCCTGCCGGCGGCGCCTGAGCGCAGCATCCCGAGAACGGCCGGGTTGAGCCCTCCGGCGTACGCGGCGGGATTCCCCGGGGCCCCGTTGGTCGCGCTGACATGGTTGAGCACCAGCGACCCCGGAGGGTTCGCACCCGTGTGGAGCCTCCGGACCTCCTCGAGCTTCACCGCGACGTCCGGGCCGTCCCAGTCGTCCTGGAGGAGGATGCCGCCGTTGCCATGCCACGGAACGGCCCACGGCCGCCCGCAGATCCTCGTGAGGCCGTACCGGGGTGGCGCGCACTCGAAGGCGACGATCCGGCCCCGGATCCTCCCGATCGTGGGCCACACGGTGCCCCCGGGGGTCCCGGTCGGTCTCCAGAACAGATCGAGGTTCTCGGAGATGACCGCGCGCAGCGCCTCACCGTAGCGCTCGAAGTCGTCCTTGGCCTCATTGGCGTTCTGGATCCTCACCAGGAGGAAGTCACGGGGATGCTCGACCAGATGGGACCGCAGCACATCGAGGATGCGCTCGGCGGTCGTGCCGCTGACCCACTCCCGGTGGGCGGCCACCATGGTCCGCGTCAGACGCAGATCGAGGTACCGCACGCCGACGTCGAGCTGCTCGCTCAGCGAGAGGGCCTGCGTGCGGTAGTACGGATGGGTGCAGGCGCTCGTCATCGTGTCATGGCTGCCGGGGATCACCAGGGAGCACAGGGGCGTCGCCTCGGGGAGACCCTCGATCACGGCGGTTGCAGCGTCAGTCACGGTCGCCCTCCAGTGGGTCGTCGATCAGGTCCGAGTAGAGGAGACGCAGGTAGTCCTCGATCTCGCGGCGCTCGCAGACCAGGGGCCCCGGCCTCTCCATCTTGAGCGACACCGTGGCGCAGGCCATCAGCAGGGCCTGCGGCACCCCGTGCGCGAGCCGCTCGGTGATGTAGGCGGAGAACACCGTGTCGCCCCGGCCCGTGCGCCCCACCATGGTGCGGGGGCGCAACGGGCAGCTGTGAAAACCGGAGTCGTCCAGGACGAGCATCTCGGCGGGCCCGGACACCATGACCTCCCGCGCACCGCGGTCGCGCAGCGCCCGGGCCATGTCGCGCCGGTCGCTCAGGCCCGTCAGGGCCTCTCCCTCCGCCGCATCGACTTTGAGGTACCGGATCCGCCCGAAGAAGTCCTCGCCGGCGGTGGATCCGCGAAGGTCGAGCTCACCGGTCCGCTGCGACCGGACGCGCAGGAAGGCCTGCATGTCGACGGCCGTGTCGCCCCGTCCGGACAGCGAATCGACCATGTCCGGGGCGTAGTCGCCGACGATCAGCCCCGCCAGATGCCGGACGCCGACGGGCTCGTCCGGGACGTCCTCGGGGCCGATGGGGTCGCCCTGCTCGAGACCGTGGGAGACGCGCCGCTCCCGATCCTGCGTGCGGTAGACATTGCGGATCGACGTGGTCCGACGCGAGGGGACGGCGATGATCCTCTCCACCGCCGGTGGGAAGCACGACAGCAGGTCCTCGTCCCCCTCCCCCACGGCGGTGACGACCTCGACCCGGTGCCCCAGGGAGACCGCCGCCCCTGCGGCGCAGGCGGCCGCGCCGCCGATGACCCTGCTCTCCGCCCCTGTGACGTCGACGTTCACATCGACGCACACGTGACCGATGATCTGGGAATCGTATGCCCCCGTCCCGGACATCATGGTCTCCTTCACCGGTCCTGGGCGCCGTCCTGCCGGGCCTTGAGCCTGATGAGCAGCGAGGACATGCACAGGGCCACGAGGGACAGCACCGCCAGACCGACGAAGGCGCCGCCGAGGGTCGAGCTCGGGGTGAGGACCTCGGTGACGACGTCCCCCGCGTCGTTCTTGATCGAGGGCTCGATGAGCCCGCCGAAGACGATCGGGCCGAGCAGCGCCGGCACGTAGCCCAGGGTGATGGCGAAGGACATGGCGGCGGAGGACTGCTTGGCCGGTACGTTGAACTCGCCGATGGGAGCGTAGTAGACGCCGCGGATCATGAAGCAGCACCCCGAGGCCAGGAGCATGAGGACCATGAGCAGGCGCATGACGCCGGGGGCCACGAGATCCCCCGGGGCCTGCCCGGCGGGGAAGCTCGTGACGGAGGCGGGATGGGTGAAGAAGACGACGGCGATGGCCAGCAGCAGCACGACGAGCACCCCGGACATGAACCGCATGAAGTGCGGCGTCGACCGGAAGACCTTCTCGACGAGCAGCGAGGAGACGAGCGGGAGCATGCGCAGCCCGATGACGACGGTGGAGAACACCGCGGCCACGAGCGCGGAGGTGCCGTAACCGGCCTGGAGGAAGCGTGCGAAGTAGGTCCCCGCGGCGACGAAGGTGCCGTAGACGCAGAAGACGTTGATGCCGACGACCCACACGACCGGGAGACGGGCGACCTTGCCGATCCCCCTGATCGCCTCGAAGGTGGAGGTGTTGACGGTGTCGTCGTCGGCGACCCGGGCGTCCCTCGGGGCCGCCCAGAGGACCAGGATCGCGGTGGCCAGGACGATCGACGAGCCGGTCAGCATGATCGTCCGGGCGGAGGCGCCGGCGGCGATCAGCGCCGTCCACAGCAGCGACACGAGGAAGGCCAGCAGACCGCGTCCGAACTCGAAGAAGCCGAAGGCCGCGCCCTGGTGGTCCTCGGTCGTCGAGGTCCGCACGGCCTTGAAGTTGGCGGGTTTGAACAGCACCTCGCTGAACAGGAGCATGAGGAAGAAGCACACGAGCAGCACGGGGAGGCCCAGCTTCGGGGAGAGGACGGAGATGACCAGCGAGATGACGCCGACCCCGACGGTGGTGAGGACCATGATCGTGCGGACCCTGAACCGGTCGCCGATCCAGCCCAGGAGGATCGTCCCCAGGATGATGACCAGGCCCTGCATGGAGTAGAGCCGCCCCGCCTGTGCATCCGTCACCCCCATCGCCGCCGGGAAGTCCTTGGGCAGCGTGTTCCGGATGTCCCAGAAGGCGTAGAGCAGTTGAGCGTTGATCGTGATGAACAGCAGTTGAACGAACGTCCTCGGAGTGAATCCGAAGGATCTCAGCAGCTTCTTCATTGAAGGTCTCCTTGATCGCGTCGCGGACGCCCGCGCCGGCGGGTCGTCACGGACCCGTTGCACCGTGCGGCCTGCAGCCGGTGGCGGCGCCCACGAACGAAGCTACCAGGGATTCAATCGTTTGAACAGCTCGGTCGGGCAGATCGGTCGGGCAGACGCCCCGGACGCGAGGCACGGTCCGCGCCGTGCCGTCTCGTCGGTGGGGCGGCGCCGTCGGACGAGGGGCCCGGACGGAGGCGGACGGACGAGGACCGGGCACGCGGGACGCCGGGATCGCGGCGCCCCGGCGGTGCTCGACCGCACCGGGGAGGGGCCGGACTGCAACACGCGTGCAGCCCATTTGTCTGCACAATCCGCCCGCCCTACAGTGGCGTCCGTCACAGCGGATCGGGGCCGTCGTCCCGGATCCGGAGTACACCGTCGTGCGCGTCGCGACCGGTGTCGCGGTGCGCCCCAGAGAAAGAGGCACCATGACCGCGATCGACACCATCGCCACCGGCTCCGCCGCAGTTCGCCATGAGACCGCCCTCATCCCGGGCAGGACCATCGTCTTCATGACCGCCAGCGCCTTCATGGCCGCCAGCGTCCTCCTCATCGTCGTGGGCCTGGCCGTCGACATGCCCGCGATGATGCTCGTCGGCACCCTCACGCTCGTCGCCGACATCATGATCGGCATCCACAGCGGCATCAACGCGCTCGCCGCGGAGTGATCCGGTCGTCCCCGCCGATCCGGCGGGGACGGCGTCACGAAGGGCACGGACGCGGAAGGCGGGGCCGACGGGCCCGACGGGTCCGTGACCACGGGTCACCGCAGCCGTGGACGCGCGCGGGGCGGCCTCCTCCGCCGCGAGGGGCCGCCCTGGCAGAATGCGCCCCAGAGACCCGGCCGAGGATCGAGGACCAGCGATGCCCACCCCAGAACGCGCGCCGCACGCCACCCAGCAGGACGTCGCCGCGCGCGCCGGGGTCTCCCGGGGCCTCGTCTCCCTCGCACTCAAGGGCGAGGGCCGCATGTCCGACGAGACGCGTCGGCGCATCCTCGACACGGCCCGCGCCCTCGACTACCACCCGAACACCGCAGCGGCCGAACTCGCGACCCGACGCTCGCACCGCCTGGCCGTCGTCCTCCCCTATCTCGACAACCCCTTCTTCGACCGCCTGCTCCGGCGGCTCCGCCATCACGCCGGAGTCGCCGGTCACACCCTGGTCGTCCTCGTCTCGGACCTGGAGGACCAGCTCGAGCGGACGACGGTGGACGAGGTCCTGTCGATGCGGCCCGCCGGACTCATCCTGCCCGGCACCTCGATGAGTCCCGAGGCTCTGCTGGCCATGTCGGAGCGCATCCCGCTCTGCGTCCTGGACCGGGCGCTCGACGAGCCGTCGATCCCGACGGTCCGGCTCGACGAGGCCGATGCCGCATGGCAGATCGTCGCGCATCTCGCCGCCCAGGGCCTTCGGCGCCTGGTCTTCTTCTCCCCGGCGCCCAGCATGCACGAGTCGCTGCTCGACGAACGGCGGGAGGCGTGCCGCGACGCCGCGGCGGAGGCGGGCCTCGACTTCGCGGAGGTCGTCCGCGGCGACGACCTGAACGCGACCCTGACCTCGCTGCGCGCCGACTCGGCCGATCCGTTCGGGGCCGTCGTCTACAACGACGTGCTCGGCATCGACCTGGTGGCGGCGGTGCTGGCCTCGCACCTGCGGCCCGGCGCCGACGTCGCGATCGTCTCCTACGACAACAGCCCGCTGGCCTCGCGCCCGGAGGTCGCACTCACGAGCGTCGACCAGTCCCCGGACCGACTGGCCGAGGCGGCCGTCGCAGCGGTGCTCGCCCCGGAGGACGCCCCGGCCGCGCACGTGACGGTCCCCGCGACCCTCGTCGTCCGCGCCTCGAGCCTGCGGACGCCGCGGGGCTGAGCTCCCCCTCCGCGCGCCCCGGCCGGGGAAGAGGCCCGGAGGACCGGCGTCCCGGAGCGGGGACGACGACAGCGCACAAGCGCAGACACGAGATGAGTCAGCTCGCCCTCTTGCGCCGGGCACGAGGTGTTGCTACATTTTGTCATGTCATTGATTACGCGCGTTAGCACTCCTCATGGCGCATCGCCATTCAGCGACGCTGAGCGTGCCGGTGCGGCCACGTGACGTCCGCACCCCACCGGCCACTGTCGACCGGGAAGGAGATCTCTGTGAACAGCAAGAAGCAGATCGGCATCGGCATCGTCTCCCTGGGCTGGATGGGTCGTCTGCACGCCCGCAGTTACCGCTCGGTCTCGGAGCGCTTCCCCGAGCTGGGCGCCGAGGCCCGTCTCGTCGCCGCGGCCGACCCCGTCGTCGAGGCGCAGCGGGCCGCCGTCGAGGACCTCGGCTTCGACCGGGCCTGCTCCGACTACCACGAGCTCCTCGCCGATCCCCTGGTGGAGGCCGTCTCCATCTGCTCACCGAATCATCTTCACCAGGAGATCGCGCTGGCCGCCGTCGAGGCCGGCAAGCCCTTCTGGATCGAGAAGCCGATGGGCGTGGACTCCGGCCAGTCGAGGGCCATCGCCCGGGCGGCGGCCGGGGCCGGTCTCGTCACCGCCGTCGGTTTCAACTACCGGCACGTCCCGGCCATCGAGTACATGCGGACGCTCGTCCGCTCCGGGGAGCTCGGCCGGATCACCAACGTGCGCGTCTGGTTCATCGCCGACTACAACGCCTCTCCCCGAGTCCCGCTCACCTGGCGCGCCTCCCGCGAGAAGGCCGGCGCCGGAGTCGTCCCCGATCTCATGAGTCATGGAGCCGACCTCGCCCAGTACATCGTGGGACGCATCGCCCAGGTCACCGCCATCACCGGCACCTTCATCACGGAACGTCCCATCCCCACGAAGACGGGCATCGGGCACTCCGGTTTCGAGATCGGCGACGAGACCGGCCCGGTCGAGAACGAGGACTACGTCGGCATGCTCGTCCGTTTCGAGAACGGCGTCCTCGGCACGATGGAGTCCTCCCGCGTGAGCGTCGGGCCGCGCGCCGAGTACGTCGTCGAGGTCTACGGGACGAACGGCTCGGCACGATGGAACTTCGAACGCCTCAACGAGCTCGAGGTCTGCACGACGGTCGACGGCGGCCCCACGCACGGCTACACCCGCGCCATGGCCAACCCGGCCTGGGGGGAGTGGAGCCGCTACCAGCCCGCCATCGGCACCTCCATGGGATTCGACGACATGAAGTCCATCGAGGCGGCCCAGTTCCTCCGGTCGGTGCTCACCGGGCAGCAGTTCGCCCCCTCCGCGGCCGACGCCTGGTGCGCCGCCGAGGTCGATGAGGCCATCGTGGCCTCCGCGGCCGATGGCACCTGGCACGACGTCGCCCCCGTTGAGGGCCCGACGACCTTCGACGCCTGAGAACCCCACCGCTTCCCGGTCGCGGAACCGCGACCGGGAAAGCACCCCCGCAGGAGCCTGCACCACCGGGCCCCGGATGAACGGAGAACCATGAGCGAAGGAGCTCAGGAGACCGCGCTGAAGAACATCACCGCGGACCAGATGGAACAAGCCGTTGCGGCCACCCCGGCCTCGGGCGGGCATCGGGGCATCATCGCCATCGCCGCTGTGGCCACCCTCGGCTCGCTGCTCTTCGGCTACGACACCGGTGTCATCTCCGGCGCCCTGCCCTTCATGTACATGCCCCATGCCGCCCAGGGCTTCCAGCTCACCAGTCTCGAGGAGGGCGCGATCGGCGGTACTCTCCTCATCGGCGCCGCCTTCGGCGCCCTCCTCGGCGGCCGGCTGTCCGACCGCTACGGCAGGAGGCACAACATCACGGTGCTCGCCATCGTCTTCCTGGTCGGCGCCCTGGGCACGACTCTCGCCCCGAACATCTGGGTCATGTACCCGTTCCGAGTCGTCCTCGGCCTGGCCGTGGGCGGCGCCAGCGCCACCGTGCCCGTCTACCTCGCCGAGACCGCACCCAAACGCATCCGCGGCTCGATCGTGGCCATCGACCAGCTCATGATCGTCACGGGGCAGCTGCTCGCCTTCACGATGAACGCCATCATCAGCAACATCCAGGGCGGCCCCCGGATCACGATCGAGGCGGATCCCTCCGGCACCCTTGCCCCGGGCGAGTACGTCTACGACACGATCCAGGCCCTCCAGTCCTCGCAGGGCGGCACGATGAGCGCCGAGCAGTACCACGCCTTCCTCGACCAGCTCGTCATCTCGGGCGGCAACGGCGAGACCTGGCGATACATGCTCGTCCTGTGCTCGATCCCGGCCGTCGCGCTGTGGATCGGCATCCGGTTCATGCCGGAGTCCTCTCGCTGGTACATCGCCAAGGAGCGCCTCCATGAGGCCATCGGCTCGCTCAAACGAGTCCGGGATCCGCACCGCGACGGCCCCCTCGAGGACGAGCTCATGGAGATGGCGGAGGCCCGCCAGCACGAGCTGGCCGAGGAGGCTCAGCGAAGAGGGCTGGGGTACGTCCTCGCCACGCCGTGGCTGCGCAAGCTGCTCCTCGTCGGAATCTTCCTGGCCATCATCAATCAGACCACTGGCGTCAACACGATCATGTACTACGCGCCCAAGGTGCTGGAGTACGCGGGCATGTCCACGTCGGCCTCCATCACCGCCCAGGTGGCGAACGGCGTCATGAGCGTCATCGGCTCGGCCGTCGGCATCTGGCTCATCCTCCGGTTCCGTCGCCGCCAGATCCTCATCGCCGACGTCACGGGCGTGGGCGTCTGCCTGCTCGGCATCGCCGCCACCTTCCAGCTGGCCATCGCCCCGCACATGGCGGCCGGCAGCGCGCCGCCCTCCTGGGCGGCCCTCCTCGTCCTCGGCCTGATGGCCCTGTTCATGCTCATCGTCCAGTCCTCGAACGGCACCGTCGTATGGACGATGCTGGGCGAGATCTTCCCCGCCAACGTCCGCGGCGTCATGAACGGCACGGCCGTCTTCTGCATGTGGATCGCCAACGCGATCATCACGTGGACCTTCCCCACGATGATGGAGGGCCTGGGCGGCGGGCTGACCTACGCGATCTACGGGGTGCTCAATCTCGTCATCGCCGTGGTCCTGCTCCGCATCATGCCCGAGACCTCCGGCCGCTCGCTCGAACGGATCGAGCACGACATGGAGGAGCGCTACTCCCGACGCGCAGGCATCGGACGACCGGGGCCCGGCCCCACTCCGCGCAGCCACGGAGCAGGACACCACAAGACTCGTTCACGACCTCGATGAACCGGGCTATGGCCAGGGGTTGCGCCCCCGCTGAGGCTCCTGTGAACAAGCCTTCACGAATCATGACACCACGAATGGAATGGAGACACACCATGGCTTTCCGACTCGATCCCGCAACGGCGATCAAGGACCCGCACGGCATCCACTGGGGCATGCACCCCATCGCCTGGCGCAACGACGACATCCCGGAGGTCGGTGCCTTCAACACCCTCGACGACATGCTGCTCGACCTGGCCGACGTCGGCTACGCCGGCACCGAGTGCGCGGGCTTCTTCCCCTCGAAGGAGGAGGTCAAGGAGCGCGCCGAGGCGCGCGGCATCCGGATCGTCGCCCAGTGGTTCTCCTCCTTTATCCTTCGCGACGGCGTCGACGCCGTCGCGAAGGCCTTCGAGGAGAACTGCGCGTACCTGGAGTACCTCGGCGCGACGCGCATCGTCGTCTCGGAACAGACCGGCTCGGTCCAGGGCGTCCGCGACGTCTGCATCTTCACCGACAAGCCGGTCCTCACCGAGGAGCAGTGGCACGTCCTGGCCGACGGTCTCGACCGACTCGGCGACATCGCCCACGCCCATGGCCTCGAGCTCGTCTACCACCATCACCTCGGAACGGTCGTCCAGACCGCCGAGGAGACCATCCGCCTCATGGAGCTGACGGACCCCGCCAGGGTCTCCCTGCTGTTCGACACCGGCCACGCCTACGTCGGGGCCGGGACGGTCGCGGACCTGCTGAGCGCCACCATCGACCGGGTCGGGCACGTCCACTTCAAGGACGTCCGCCCCGAGAAGCTGGCCGAGTCCCGCGCCGCCGAGCGCTCCTTCCTCGACTCCTTCCTGTCGGGCATGTTCACCGTCCCCGGCGACGGGTGCATCGACTTCACGGAGCCCTACCGGATGCTCGTCGACCACGGCTACGACCAGTGGATCCTCGTCGAGGCCGAGCAGGACCCGGCCGTCGCGAACCCCCACGAGTACGCGGTCAAGGCCCGCGCCTACCTCGAGAGCACGCTCTTCACGCTCTGACCGGCGGGGCCGGGGAGCGCGGGCGTCGTCTCCGGCCCTCGGGCCTCTCGAACGGGAGACGTCCGACCCTCGCAGGGCCCGCGTCGCCCTCGGACCGCGACGGGAACGGCGGTCGCCGCGGGGACGGGGCAGGCCGACCGCCGTCCCCGGTGCGTCGTCATCGGCAGGAGGACGACGGCGCCCCCGAGGGCCATGAGGGCGAGGAGCCGGCAGGCGGCGGTCCAGGGCCGGCCCGTCGGCGGGCGTCCCACGGACGGGCCGGGGCTCATCCCCTCGAGCGGGCCCGGGCGCCGTCGTCCGCCCTGGCGGCCCTGCGCTGAAGGGCGGCCCACTCGTCGCGCAGCCCGACCGTGCGATGGAACAGGCGCTTCGTGCGAGGATCGGCGGCGAAGTAGCCGAGCCGCTCGAACTGGACGACACGGCCCGGCTCCACGTCGGCGATCGCCGCCTCGCCCTTGGCTGAGTCGAGGAGCTCGCACGAGTCGGGGTTGAGGTCGTCGAGCGGCTCCCCGGTGGCCTCACCGGGGTTCACCGCGGTGAACAGACGGTCGTAGAGCGCCACCCGGACGTCGACGGCGTGGGGGGCGCTGACCCAGTGCATCGTCGACCTGACCCGGCGTCCATCGGGAGCATTCCCCCCGCGCGTGGCCGGGTCGTAGCTGGCGTGCACCTCGACGATCTCGCCGTCGGCGTCCTTCACGACGTCGGTGGCCGTGACGAGATAGGCGCCGCGCAGGCGCACCTCGCGCCCAGGCGCCAGACGGAAGAACTTGGGCGGGGGCACCTCGGCGAAGTCCTCGCGCTCGATGAGCAGTTCGCCGGTGAAGGCCACCTCGCGGGTGCCGTCGTCGGGGTTCTCCGGGTTGTTCGTCAGCCTGAAGTGTTCGACGACGGGCGCGCCGTCCTCGTCGGTGGGCCAGTCGTCGAGGACCAGGCGCAGGGGCCGTGTGACGACCATGCGGCGCTGGCTCGTCGTGTTGAGCTCGCGGCGCACGAAGGACTCGAGCTCCTCGATGGCGTGCCGGGAGTTCGTGCGCGTGGTGCCGACGTAGGTGCAGAAGTCGCGCACCGCCTTGGCCGGGTAGCCGCGCCGGCGCAGCCCGCGCAGCGTCGGCATGCGCGGATCGTCCCAGCCGTCGACGACGCCTCCGTTGACGAGCGCGGCGAGCCGGCGCTTGGAGGTGATCGTGTGGGTGAGCTCGAGGCGGGCGAACTCGATCTGACGCGGCTTGTCGGTCGGCAGCGGCAGGTGCTCGAGGAACCAGTCGTAGAGCGGGCGGTGGGCGTCGAACTCGAGGGTGCACAGCGAGTGGGTGACGCCCTCGATGGCGTCGGACTGGCCGTGCGCCCAGTCGTAGGTGGGGTAGATCGGCCACCGCGTGCCGGTCTGGTGGTGCTCGGCGTGGCGGATGCGGTACATCACCGGGTCGCGCAGGGCCATGTTGTCGGCGTCCATGTCGATCCTGGCGCGCAGCACACGGGAGCCGTCCGGGAACTCGCCGGCGCGCATGCGGGTGAACAGGTCGAGGTTCTCGGCGACCGTGCGGTTCCGGTAGGGGCTCTCGACGCCGGGGCGCCCGAAGCCGCCGCGCTGGGCCGAGATCGTCTCGTTGTCCTGGTCGTCGACGTAGGCGAGGCCCTGCTCGACGAGCAGGAGGGCCCACCGGTAGAGCTGCTCGAAGTGGCCGGAGGCGTGGAGGACGGCGCCGGGCTCGTAGCCGAGCCAGGCGATGTCGTCGAGGATCGACTGCACGAACTCGGGGTTCTCCGCCACCGGGTTGGTGTCGTCGAAACGAAGATTGCACACGCCCCCGAACCTCTCGGCCGTCCCGAAGTCGACGGTGATGGCCTTGGCGTGGCCGATGTGCAGGTAGCCGTTCGGCTCGGGCGGGAAACGCGTCCGGACGCGCCCTCCGTGGACGCCGTTCGCGAGGTCCTGCTCGACCGCGTCGCTGATGAAATCGCCGGCGCCGCCGGCCGCCTCCTCATTCGCCATGGCGGTCAAGTTAGCACGCGTCAGGACCCCCGCAGCCCGCAGTGACCACCGTCCCGCGACGGCGCCGTTCACTGCGGCGTCGACGCATGCCACTGCGGCGATGCGTTGAAGTGGTCCAGCCGCCAGCCGGTGCTCGTGAGGGCCAGCCCGGTGGAGCAGCAGTTGTCCATGGAGTCGAGCCGCCACACGGCGTCGACGCCCCAACCGACCATGGCCGCAGCGCCCATCCTGATGGCGGTGCCGTGCGAGAAGACGAGCACGACGCCCTCGGGCTCGGACTCGTGGATCCGCTCGAGGGTCCGGCTCACGCGCCGCTGGACGAGGGCCCCGGACTCCCCGCCGGGCCACTGGACGTCCCGGCCCGTGCGCCATCCGGCGAGCCGCGGGTCCATGGCCAGCACCTCCTCCCAGACGCGGCCCTCGGCGTCGCCGAAGTCCATCTCCGCGAGCCGACCGTCGGTGCGGATGTCCAGGCCTGTCAGGGCCGCGACCTCGGCCGCCGTGTCGTGGGCGCGGCTCAGCGGGGAGCTCCAGATCGCGACCGGCTCGAGCGAGGCGTAGTAGGGAGCGGCGGCCCGCGCCTGCCGTCGGCCGTTCGCGTTGAGGGGGATGTCCGTGGCCCCCTGCCAGCGCCGCTGGACGTTCCACTCGGTCTGACCGTGGCGCACCATGATCAGACGGGGCCTCACCGACATGCTCTCCCCTTCCCTTTCCCTCCGACCGGCCGCATCGGACCGGCCGCCCGTACCAGCCTATGGGCCCGGCAGGCCGCGCGGGCGGACGCCCGGACGCGCGGATGCCCCGCGGGCGGGCCGAGGCGGCGCCGCGGGCGGGCGTTGGCGTAAACTCCCCGCAGAACTTCTCTCAACGACGAAGGACAACCATGAATCGTCGCACCCTGCTCTCCGCCGCGGGCCTCGCCGCGCTGGCCGGCCCGCTGGCCGCCTGCTCCTCCGACTCGAGCAGCTCGGGTTCCTCGTCGTCGAGCTACTCGATCGGCATCATGCAGATCCTCACCCACTCCTCGCTGGACGCCGCGAGGGAGGGCTTCAAGGCCGCCTTCTCCGACGCCGGCATCACGTGCGACGTCGACGAGGAGAACGCCCAGGGCGACCAGACCACCGCGACGAACATCGCCACGAAGTTCGCCTCGCAGAACCTCGACCTGGTCCTGGCCATCGGCACCCCGGCGGCCCAGGCCGCCGCCCAAGCCGTCACCCAGATCCCCGTCCTGTTCACCGCCGTCACCGATCCGGTGAGCGCCCAGCTCGTCGCCTCAGCCGACGCCCCGGGCGGCAACGTCACCGGGACGAGCGACATGAACCCGGTCGCCGAGCAGATCGGGCTCATCAAGCAGATCAAGCCCGAGGCCGCCTCGGTCGGCTTCCTCTACTCCTCGGGCGAGGTCAACTCGCAGGTCCAGATCGACCTGGCCCGCGCGGCCGCCGAGGACCAGGGCCTGAGCGTCCAGGAGAAGACGATCACCAACACCGCGGAGCTCCAGCAGGCTGCCGAGACCCTCGACGTCGACTCCCTCTACGTGCCCACCGACAACAACGTCGTCTCGGGCCTCGCCACGGTCGTCGCGCTGTGCGAGGACCGCAGGATCCCGCTCATCGTCGCCGAGGGCGACTCGGTGCGCAACGGCGGCGTCATCACCTACGGCATCGACTACGTCAAGCTCGGCCGCCAGACCGGCGAGATGGCCATGCGGATCCTGCGCGACGGCGCGGACCCGGCCACCATGGCGGTCGAGACGCAGTCCGACCTGACCGTCTACGTCAACGAGTCGGCCGCGTCGGCCATGGGCGTCACGATCCCCGCGGACCTGCTCGACGGCGCGGAGAAGGTCGGCTGATCGGCTCATGCTCGGCGCCATCGAACTGGGCCTCCTCTACGGGCTCATGGCCCTCGGTGTCTACCTCACCTTCAGGATCCTCGACTTCGCGGATCTGACGGTCGACGGCAGCTTCACCACGGGCGCGGGCGCCTGCGCCCTCATCATCACCCACGGCGGAAGCCCCCTGCTGGGCACGCTCGCCGGGTTCGGCGGCGGTCTCGCCGCCGGCGCCGTCACGGGACTGCTCAACACCAAGGGCCGGATCCACCCGCTCCTGGCGGGCATCCTCACCCAGATCGCGCTCTACTCGATCAACCTGCGCATCATGGGCAGGGCGAACCTGCCGCTGCTGCGCGCGACGACGCTGTTCACCCCTCTGACGAACGGCAGGCTGATGGGCACCGGGGTCTCCATCGTCGTCCTCGCCGCGGTGCTGGCCGTGTTCGTCCTGCTCATGGACTGGTTCCTGTCGACGAACCTCGGATTCGCGATGCGCGCCACCGGCGACAACGAGTCGATGGCCCGGGCCAACGGCATCAACACCGACACGATGAAGATCGTGGGCCTGGCGCTGTCGAACGGCCTCGTGTCGGCCTCCGGCGCCCTCATCGCCCAGTACCAGGGCTACGCCGACATCTCGATGGGCATCGGCCTCATCGTCGCCGGCCTGGCCTCGGTGATCATCGGCACGGCGATCTTCGACTCCTCGCGGATCGCCGTCGCCACGGCGGCCGTCTGCTTCGGCTCGATCGCCTACCGCGTGATCATCCAGCTGGCCCTCATGGTGGGTCTTCAACCCAACGACATGAAGCTCGTCAGCGCGGTCATCGTCGTCCTGGCCCTGCTCATCCCGCGCTGGGGCGTGTTCGCCAACACCCGCGCCCGACGGCGCGCCCGCGGCCTGCCGGCAGAGCCCGACGTGACGGCGCCGATCGAGGACCGCGACCCCCTGTCCGGTCTGGTGAAGCCAGGAGCCTGAGATGCTTGACGTGGTGAACATTCACAAGGCCTTCCTCCCCGGGACGGCCAACGAGAAGGTCGCCCTGTCGGGGGTCACCCTGCACTTGGCCGCCGGCGACTTCTGCACCGTCATCGGCTCGAACGGCGCCGGCAAGTCCACCCTGCTGAACGTCGTCTCCGGGCGGTACCGGCCCGACGGCGGCACGGTGAGGATCGATGGCCGGCGCGTCGACCGCCTGCCCGACCACACAGTCGCCCGGTACGTGGCGCGCGTCTTCCAGGACCCGATGGCCGGCACCGCGGCGCACATGACGATCGAGGAGAACCTCTCGCTGGCCATGGGGCGCGGCACCACCCGCGGCCTGGGCCAGGGCGTCACCCGCGCCAAGCGCGAATTCCTCCGCACCCAGCTCAAGGTCCTCGAGCAGGGCCTCGAGGACCGCCTCACCACGAAGGTCGGCCTGCTCTCGGGCGGCCAGCGCCAGGCGCTGTCGCTCGTCATGGCCACCTTCGGCGATCCCAAGGTGCTGCTGCTCGACGAGCACACCGCCGCCCTCGACCCGCAGCGGGCCGAGCTCATCACGAACCTGACGCGCGAGCTGGTCGCCGAGAAGGGCCTCACGACGCTCATGGTCACGCACAACATGGAGCAGGCCCTGCGCCTGGGCAACCGACTCATCATGATGCACGAGGGGCGGATCATCTTCGAGCTGAGCGGCCAGGACAAGGCCGGCGCCGGCGTCGAGGACCTCATGGCCGAGTTCGACCGGATCAAGGGTGCTCAGCTGTCCGACCGCACCCTGCTCACCTGAAGCCCTGCTCCGCCCACCGACCGGACAGGATTGAGTCGGGTACGCTTAACTCTGAGGAATGAATGGCGCCCCGGCGGCGTTCCACCCACTGATGAGCACCGCGTGCACGAGCGCGCGACGCGAGTGCAGGAGGAGACCATGTTCGAGCCCACATCGCTGTTCCACTACGAGAATTCCGTCGACAAGCGCACGGTCCACGACCGGGTGCTGGTGATCACCCTGGGCAGCTACGGCGACGCGGGATCGGCCCAGGCCCAGCTCGACGAGCACCTGCTCAACACCCTCGCCCATCGCCGGCTCGGCTCCTTCGACGTCGACCAGATCACGGACTACCGGGAGCACCGCCCCACGATCGACCTGGACCTCGACCACTACGCCAACTACGCGGCGCCAGCGATGGAGCTGCACGAGCTCACCGACAAGTCCGGCGCGCCCTTCCTCCTGCTCACCGGCCCCGAGCCGTCGCTGCAGTGGGAGCGCGTCGCCGGCTCGATCGAGCGCATCGTCGACGAGCTCGACGTGCAGCTCGTGGTGACCGCCCAGGGCATCCCGATGCCGGTGCCCCACACCCGCCCGGTGACGCTGACGAAGCTGTCCACGCGCCCCGAGTTGCTGCCCGGCAACCAGGGCATCGGATCGTTCCGGATGAGCGCGTCCTTCTCGGCGATGATGACCCAGCGCCTCGGCGAGAAGAGCCTCGACGTCATCAACCTGGCCGCCCACGTGCCGCAGTACCTCACGGACAACGAGTACCCCCAGGCCACGATCGCCCTCGTCCACGGACTGAACCTCAACGCCGGCCTCGACGTGCCGATGGGCGACCTCGAGCAGGCGGCCCGCCTGGTGCGCGGGCAGATCGACGCCCAGGTGAACGTCTCCGAGCAGCTGCAGCAGGTCATCTCCCAGCTCGAGGGCCAGTACGACCGCTTCATGGCGGGTCGTTCCCTGCCGGTCAACGGCGAGAACCTGCCCGACGCCGAGGAGATCGGTCGGGCGGTCGAGGACTTCCTCGCGAGCCTCGACGACGAGGGCGGGCAGGACGGCGATGCCGGGAACCCGCCCGACGACGAGGAACGGGGCGGGGGCCCGCAGGACTCCGGGTCCCATGACGGCCCCGAGCCCGATCACGGGCAGCAGTGACCCCGCGGCGCCGCGGGCCCGTCCGCGACGCATGACCCCTCCTGCGTCGGACGAGCGCCGCTCACGGACGGCCCCGCGCACGAGGCGCCCCTCCGCGGCCCCGGCGTCCGACGCGCCCTCGCCCACGTCGACGACCCGGAACGACTGCGCCTCCGCCGCCGGGTGCTCACCGGCGGACCCGGGCCCCTCGACGCGCTCGACGGACGGGAGCCGACGCTGGTCGAGATGCTCGTCTTCACCGTCTGGCCCGACGGCGGCGGGTTCACCGGCCTTGACGAGGCGCTCGCGGCGCTCGCGGACGAGCCGGCCGCCCGCGAGGAGTTCCGCCAGGTGCTCGACGTCGCGGCCGGGCGAGTCCGGCACGTCGCGCGGCCCATCGCCGGACGCCTGCGCGACGGAGGCCCTGCGCGTCCACGCCCACCACACGCGCGAGGAGATCGTCGTCGGCATGCGCCACGACGGCTTCCGGCGGCGGCCCGACGCGATCCGCGAGGGCGTCCTCTTCAGCGAGCCCTCAACGCGGACGCGCTGCTCATCACCCTGCGCAAGAACGAGAAGGGCCACTCCCCGACGACCACGTACCGCGACGTGGCGATCTCCGAGACGCTCTTCCACGGGAGACGCAGTCGACGACCTCGGAGGACTCGCCGACCGCCCGCCGGCACCCGGGGCTGGACGGCTCGGGCGCCGAGACAGTGCTGTTCGTCCGCGAGGACCGGGCCAGCGAGTTCGGGGCCGGCGCTCCCTATCCGTGCCTGGGCACGGCCGACCCGGCCACGAGGGCGGCCGCCCCGTCGGCATCGACTGGCGGCTGCGCGAACCCATGCCGGCCGTGGCCTGGACGACGGCGTCGGTCGCGCGCCCCTGAGGTCCGGGCGGGCGCTCAGCCCCGGAGGGCGCCGGGCTGCTGGGACGGGACCGGCCACGCGTGCCGCATCGGACCGGGATCGGCCGGCTCGCGGTAGTACTCGGTGCCGAACATGATGGCGAAGACCTCGGAGGACAACGACAGGAAGACGCCGACGTCGCTCGCCTGGCTGGCGTGGGCCTCCAGGGCGCGGTGCTTGGTGGCGATGACGCGCTCAGGCAGATCGACCGCCCAGCGGATCTGCGACTGGGGGGAGCCGATCGGCCTCCCGTCGTCGCCCACGGCGGCAGGGTCCCAGAAGCCCTCGTCCTCGATGCCCATGGCCCTCGCCCTCGCGTAGCGCTCGGCGATGGCGTTCTGGTTCATCGTCTCCTCGAGCACGCGCAGCCCGGGGCCGAGCAGATCCGCCGCAGCGGCGCCGACTCGGTGCACCATCAGATGGTCGGGATGGCCGTAGTTGCCGTGCGGGTCGTAGTGGACGAGCACATCGGCGTCCTCCTCGCGCAGGACCCCGACCAGCCTCTCGGCGACCGACCCGGGGTCCGCATTGCAGAAGGCCCTCGGGTCACGGTTGGAGTCCCAGCCGGTCATCCCGGAGTCGGCGAAACCCAGCCGGACGATCCGGTCAACCCAGCCGGACGATCCGGTCGATGCCGATGACCTCGGCGGCGTGCTCGTGCTCGGCCCGACGGTGGGCCGCCAGCCCGGCGGGGTCGAGGCCGTCGGGCACGACGCCGAGGGCCCCGTCGGTCGCGAGGACCTCGATGACACGGTCGCCGCGCTCGTGCGCCATGGCCATGGTCCCGGAGGTCTGGCTGGCCTCGTCGTCCGGATGCGCGTGGAGGAAGACCCGGTTCGTCACCCGGCCATCCTTCCACCGTCCCCGGACCGGCCATGCCCCTCACGCCCTGGGCTGAACGGCGCACGGACCCGCCCGGAACGACCCCGTAGACTGGCCTGGTGAGCGACGCGACGAGCACTGGCGGGGGCATCGGGCGCACTCCCCCGCCCGGAACGCCCGACTTCGCGGCACCCGAGTCCCCGTGGCCGCCGCTGGACACGCGGGGGCCGGGCCTGCAGGCCTCCGGGCACGCTGCCGGCGGCGCCCCGGCGGGCCCCGGCCTGGTGCCGGGCTGGCCGCCTCAGGACCCGCCGACGCAGGACGCACGGCCCGGCGCAGGCGCGCAGGGATCCCCGTGGGGCCCGCCTCGTCCGCAGGAGCACCAAGCGGCACCCGGTCTGCCGGGCCCTGCGGGCCCGGCGCCGCGGCCCCCGCGTCCGGCGGCCGCGTCCGACGGGTACGTCGCCCCGGACAGGGACGCCGACACCGGCAGGCCCGTCGTCACGTACACGATGATGGCGATCTGCGGGGCCCTGTGGCTGCTCACGACGGTCGCCCCTCGCCTGACGGGCGTCCTCGAGCTCGTTCCCGATCTGGCCCTCCACCAGCCGTGGCGCCTGCTCACCGGCGGTTTCCTGTACCTGGGCGGCAGCCTTCTCGACATCAGCCTCGGCCTCCTCACGATCTGGATCGTCGGTCAGGCCATCGAGCCCGCCATGGGGCGCAGGGACTTCCTCCTGCTGTACCTGCTGAGTCTGCTCGGCGGCTCGGCCGCCGCCGTGCTGTGGAGCCGGGCCAGCCACGGATCCCTGCTCGTCAGCGGGGCGTCCGCAGCGATCTGGGGCATGTTCGGCGTCCTGGTGACCCTCCGCCCGAAGGGCTGGTCGAAGGAGTCGACGAGCGGCCTCTGGGTGCTCGTCGGGCTGAACGTCCTCTACGTCATCCTCATCCCGACGATCGCCTGGCAGGTCAAGCTCGGCGGCTTCCTCATCGGCCTGGCCGCCGGCGTGCTCGTGAGGACGCGCGGCCGGGCGGGCCGGAGCACGCGCGCCCTGTGGCTGCTGCTCGTCCCGATCGTCCTGACCCTGGGCGTCGCAGCACTGCCGTGAGGCCCCGCCTCGTTCGGACGGGCCGCCCTCATTCGAACAGCTCGGTGCCCCCGCCGCCACGGCGCACGATGAGCGGCTCGTCGCCGGTCAGGTCGATGACAGTGGTCGGCAGGCGCCCTGCGTCGCCGGAGTCGAGGACGGCGTCGACATCGTTGTCGAGGGCCTCCTTGATCTGCCAGCCGTCGGCCAAGGGCTCGTCCTGCCCGGGCAGGACGAGTGTCGACGAGACGATCGGCTCGTCGAGGGCGTTGATGAGCGCCAGCGCCGTCACGTGGTTGGGCACGCGCGCCCCCACCGTGCGGTGGCTCGGGTGCAGCATGGAGCGCGGCACGTCACGGCTGGCGCGCAGGATGAACGTGTAGGGCCCCGGGGTCGCCGCCTTGACGGCCCGGAACTGCCGGTTGCCCATCTCGACGTACCTGCCGAGCTGGGCGAAATCGCTCACGACGACCGACAGGTGGTGCCTCTCGTCGAGCTCGCGGATGCGCCGGATGCGCTCGATGCCGGCCCGGTTGCCGTACGCCGCGCCGAGCGCGAACCCCGAGTCCGTCGGGTAGGCGATGACGGCCCCGTCGCGGAGCAGCTCGGCCGTCTGGTTGATCGAGCGCTGCTGCGGGTTCTCCGGGTGCACGGGATAGTAACGAGCCATGGAACCAGACTAGAACGGTGCACGGGCCCGCCTCACCCCTGCCGCAGGTCCGCCTCGGCCCGCCCGGTGACGGTGAACCGGTCGATGCCGATGAGGCCGAGGAAGACCGTGTCGCTTGTGGCCGTGGTGCTCACCCGCACCCGGCGGTCGGGGCCGATGGACACCTCGACGTCGGCGGCGCCGTACCCGCGCGCCGTGTCGGTGGCTTCGGCGATCGCCCGGGCGTCGCCGGAGGATCCCTGCAGCCGCGACGTCGCCGCCTCGTCGGTGGCGGCGCGGGCGCCGGCCGCCGCGGCGACCTGGGCCCGGCGCTGGGCGGACAGGCGCGCGGCGCCGTCGACCGCCAGGCCCGCCACGAGGATGAACGCGGGCATGACCGCAGCGAGCAGGGTGCTGACGCTCATGCCGCGCTCGTCGCGGACCGACCGGCGGGGCGCGGCGGGGAGGCGACCCGGAAGGGGTTCTCGCTTCATCGCATGCTCCAAGGGGTGGGGGCTGGGCCCAGTGTGGCACGGGAAGCCCCGGCCGGGACAGGGCTGTGGACATCGCCCGGTGAGCGGGCCCCTCATCACCGTCCCGGTGGCCTAGTCTTGAGGTGTTGGCCCGCACCAGGGCGGGCCCGGCTCATGGAAAGGCTCCCACATGGTGAAGAAGGTCGCCCTGCTCACTGCCGGCGGTTTCGCTCCGTGCCTGTCGTCGGCCATCGCCGGTCTGGTGCGTCGCTACACAGAGGTCTCCCCCGAGACCACGATCATCGGCTACCGCTACGGCTACGAGGGCCTGCTCAAGGGTGACTCGATCGAGTTCCCCCCCGAGGTCCGCGCCCATTACGACCGCCTCTTCGCCTTCGGCGGCTCGCCGATCGGCAACTCGCGCGTCAAACTCACGAACGCCGCCGACCTGGTCAGGCGCGGCCTGATGCCCGAGGGCGCCGACCCGCTGAAGATCGCCGCCGACCAGCTGATCGCCGACGGCGTCGACGTCCTGCACACCATCGGCGGCGACGACACCAACACCACCGCCGCCGACCTGGCCGCCTTCCTGGCCACCAACGACTACCCGCTCACCGTCGTCGGGCTGCCCAAGACCATCGACAACGACATCGTCCCCGTGCGCCAGTCCCTCGGCGCCTGGACCGCCGCGGAGCAGGGCGCCCGCTTCGCCGCGAACATCATCGGCGAGCACAACGCCGCACCCCGCGAGCTCATCATCCACGAGGTCATGGGCCGCAACTGCGGCTACCTCACGGCCGAGACCGCCCGCCGCTACCGCGCCTGGCTCGACGAGCAGGAGTGGCTGCCCGAGGTCGGCCTGAAACGGGAGGCCTGGGAAGTCCACGCCGTGTACGTGCCGGAGGCTCAGATCGACCTCGACGCCGAGGCCGAGCGCCTGTCGAGGGTCATGGACGAGGTCGGCAACGTGACCATCTTCCTGTCCGAGGGCGCCGGCGTCAACGACATCGTCGCCCGGCTGCAGGCCGCCGGTCAGGAGGTCCCGCTGGACGCCTTCGGGCACGTCCAGCTCGACAAGGTGAATCCCGGCGAGTGGTTCGCCAAGCAGTTCGCCCCGCGCATCCGCGCCGCCAAGACCATGGTCCAGAAGTCGGGCTACTTCAGCCGCTCGGCCAAGTCGAACAACGAGGACCTCGAGCTCATCGCCGCCACCTGCGACATGGCGGTCGACGCGGCGCTCGCCGGGAACTCCGGCGTCGTCGGCCAGGACGAGGAGGCTGGCGACGAGCTGTCGGTCATCGCCTTCCCGCGCATCGCAGGCCACAAGCCGTTCGACGTCGACCAGGACTGGTACCGCCGGATGCTCTCCGAGATCGGCCAGCCGGCCCCGGTGAGGGCCGAGTGACCCGCTGATCCCCGGCGGGGCGCCCCGAACGGGGCGCCCCGCTTGATGTCCCCGTCCCGATCACCGAGGTCCCTTCATGAGCAGCCCCGTCGAGCAGCGCCCCGACTGGCGCGCCTCCTGCGCGCCCGGCTGGGCCCGCGCGCTGCTCCGGACGATGGGGACGCCCGTGCCGTGGGCGAGCGCCGGGTCGTCGTCCACGGCGACGAGGGCCAACCCCGACACCGAGAGCCTGCGCCCGCGCGTGGACGACGACTGGCACTCCTCGGCGCACATGGAGTGGGCGGCGCTGGTGCTGCTGCGCGAGGCCCCGGACGCGCTCGGCCCCGAGCTGGTCGGGGCGCTGACCGGGCAGCTCCGACGGCGCTGGCGGGGCGGCGCAATCCCGGCCGAGGCCGACCAGCTGCGCGCGCGGCCCGACGCGGGGCGCCCCCTCGGCTGGGCGTGGACGGCGATGCTGGCCGCCGAGGCCCGCCGCAACGGGACCGCCGTCGACAACGGATGGGACGGCCAGCTCGGCGAGCTGGCCGAGGCGGTGTCGGCCAATCTGCTCCGCACGCTGGCGTGCACGGACGCTCCGGTGCGGCTCGGCACGGGCCGGAACACCGCGTTCTGCGCGGGGCTGCTGCTCGACGCCTTCGACGCCCTCGGGCAGGACGGCCCGGCAGGCGTGCTGCGGGATAGGGCCCGCACGTGGTTCTGCGGTCCGCAGCGCTCGTCGTCCGCCGTCGACCCGTGCGCGAACGACATCTGCTCCCCCGCCCTGTCCCAGGCCGACCTGGTCCGCCGCGTCCTGCCGGCAGGCGCCTTCGACCGGTGGCTCGCCGGCTTCCTGCCGCGGCTCGGATCGCCGCGGGACGCGACCCTCGGGGTGCCCGTCCGCCATGACGGGGCCGGCGGCTGCCGCGTGCTGACGGCCCTGGCGCTCACCCGCGCGCTGCACCTGCGTCATCTCGCCCCGCACCTGCCGCGGGCCCGCGCGGAGCTGGCGCTCAGGGCGTCGGGACGGCTCGTCGACGAGGTGGCGCCGCTCGTCGACGCGGCGCCGGTGACGAGCGCGCACCTGCTCGTGCCGCTGGCGGTGCTGGCGGCAGCGGACTGAGGGGCCGGCTCGCCGCCCCGGTCCCGATCGCCGCGACGACGCGCCATGCCGGCTCGCACGGAACGACCGGTCACCGACGGGCCGGGGACGCATCGTCCCGCATGCCGACCCATACATCTGCACCGCCCCGTCCGTGCCCCGGGGAGGAGCCGACGGCGCACGCCCGGAGGGTCCCCGCTCCACGGCCCCTCCGCCCGGGAACGCGCCGCGGCGCCGACCAGGTTCTGCACAGGATCCCGATCTCCGTACCGGATTCCCCGCACGATTCACTTAACATATATGTTCATAACTTATATGATGAGTTGACCGCGACACGCAACCGCGAAGGAGCGCATCCGTGACGCACGACACCATCACCCGTCTCTGCCTGTCCCATGTCGTCCTCCCGCTCGCAACGGAGATCTCCGACGCCAAGGTCTTCACCGGCCGGCAGAAGCCGATGACCGAGGTCAACTTCCTCTTCTGCGAGCTCTGGACCGCCGATGGCCTCTACGGCGTCGGTTTCGCCTACTCGAAGCGAGCCGGTGGCCCTGCGCAGTTCGCGCATGCCAGGGAGATCGCCGACAACCTCATCGGCGAGGACCCCAACGACATCGACCGGCTGCGCGTCATGCTGCTGTGGGCCGGCGCGTCGGTCGGCCGGTCCGGCGTCGCCGTCCAGGCGATCGCCGCCATCGACGTCGCCCTGTGGGATCTCAAGGCGAAACGCGCAGGGCTGCCGCTGGCCAAACTCATCGGCGCGCACCGGGACTCCATCCGCTGCTACAACACGTCCGGTGGTTTCCTCAACGCCCCGCTCGAGACCGTCCTCGAGAACGCCACCCGATCGGTCGAGGCCGGCATCGGGGGCATCAAGATCAAGGTCGGGCACCCGGACCCCCGCGTCGACCTCGAACGGCTGACCGCCGTGCGCGGGCACCTCGGGGACGGTTTCCCGCTCATGGTGGACGCCAACCAGCAGTGGGACCGCCCCACCGCGCTGCGCATGTGCACGGCATTCGAGCAGTTCGACCTCGTGTGGATCGAGGAGCCCCTGGACGCCTACGACCACGAGGGGCACGCGGACCTGGCCCGCCGGGTCATCACGCCCATCGCCACCGGTGAGATGCTGACCTCGGTCGCCGAGCACGCCTCGCTCATCGAGCACCGGTCCTGCGACGTCATCCAGCCCGACGCCCCGCGCATCGGGGGCATCTCGGAGTTCCTCAGGCTGTCGGCCCTGGCCTCCACTGCCGGCCTCATGCTGGCCCCGCATTTCTCGATGGAGATCCACTCGCATCTGGCAGCGACCTATCCCCTCGAGCCCTGGGTCGAGCACTTCGACTGGCTCGATCCGCTCTTCAACGAGCACATGCGGATCGAGGACGGCCGCATGATCGTCTCGGAGCGCCCCGGACTGGGTGTGACGTTGTCGGACCGGTTGCGCGCCTGGACGGTCGACAGCCTCGAGCTCGGCACCCGGTGACGGCGTCCCGGGGCCGCCGGACGAGGGCGCACGCTCCGGCGACCCCGGCCCCGGTAGCCTGCGCATGACACGCGACCACCGGGAGACCCCTATGGCAGCACTGTCCCGCACCGATCCGCGCGGCCTCGGGCACGCTCTGGCGGACCACCTGAAGCAGCGCATCGCCGAGGGCGATCTCGGCGCCGGGGAACGCGTTCCGTCGGAGACCGAGCTGTGCCGGGACTTCGCCGTGTCCCGGACGGTCGTCAGGGAGGCGGTCGCCCAGCTGCGGGCCGAGGGACTGGTGGAGACCTTTCAAGGTCGCGGCACCTACGTCACCGCCGTTGTCTCGCCGGGCGGTCAGCAGGGATCGGGCACGCCGCCCCTCACCGGCACGCCCCGCCACGTCATGGAGCTGCGTCTCGCCCTCGAGTGCGAGGCCGCCGCGCTCGCGGCCAGGAGGAGCACCGAGGTCGACCGGGGGGTCATCGACCGAGCGATGGCGGATCTGCGCGATGCCCTCGCCCGCCGGGAACCGGCCATCGCGCAGGACTTCGCGGTCCACGCGGCGGTGGCCCGCGCCTCGGGCAACCCGCTCGTCAACGACATCCTGCGGGGGCTCGGTCCGCACGCCGTTCTCCGCCATCGGGCGGGTCTGGCCGACCCCACGGTGCTGGCACCGGGGCATGCCGACCTCCTCGTGCACGAGCACCAGCAGATCTGCGATGCGATCGCCAGGCGGGACCCCGAGGCGTCGAGGGCCGCGATGCGCACTCATCTCTCCCGCTCCCTCGCGGCCCTCGACGCCGAGACGGAGGGGCCCGCGGGAACGGGACGGCCCGGGATTCTTAGGGGTTGCCCGTCCGCCGGCCCGCCAGGATGAGGCGGACGGCCTGCTCGGCCGCGTCCGCGAGGGCCTGTCGCCCGTTGCGCAGGGAGTCCTCGAGGGTCGTGATGGTGGCGACGATCGGGACGAGTCCGACGAAGCCGTGGTCGTACAGCTCCTCGACGCCCTCACCGAGCCTGCCGGCGAAGGCGACGACGGGCACGCCGGCCGGCCGGGCCACGCGGGCGATGCCCGAGAGGGTCTTTCCCATGAGCGTCTGACGGTCCATGGCGCCCTCGCCGGTGAAGACGAAATCGGCGCCCTCGATGGTCCGGGCGAGCTCGACGGCCTCAACGACCAGATCGGCCCCGGACTGGAGCCTGCCGCCGAGGAAGGCGCGGAAGGCATAGCCCAGACCGCCAGCGGCACCGGCCCCCTCCTCGGCCGCGACGGAGTCCAGGTGTCCGCACACCGCGGCGAGGCGCCGCAGGGCGGCATCGAGGAATTCGACGTCCTCGGGTGACGCGCCCTTCTGCGGGCCGTAGACGGCGGAGGCGCCGCGGTCGCCGAGCAGGGGGTTGTCGACGTCGCAGGCGATCCTGAAGACCGCATCCCGGGCCCGCGGGTCGAGACCCGTGGTGTCCACCGCGGCGAGCCGGACGAGGGAGGCCGGGCTCCCGTCCAGCTCGGCGCCCTCGTCATCGGTGAACCGCACGCCGAGGGCGCGCAGCATTCCCGCGCCGCCGTCGTTCGTGGCCGATCCGCCGATGCCGATGAGGAACTCGCGCGCGCCCCGATCGAGTGCGGCGAGGATCATCTGCCCGACGCCGGCCGTGGTCGCCTCACGGATGCGGCGGCGCTCGGCGAGGATCATGCCCAGCCCGATCGCCTGCGCGCACTCCATGACGGCCACGCCGTCGGCCAGCGCGAACCGTGCGGACGCCGGGCCGCCGTAGGCGTCGGTGACAGGCGCCTCGACCATCCCGAGGTCGAGCGCATCGGCGAGGGACTCGGTGAAGCCCTCGCCGCCGTCGGCCATGGGGACCTGGGGGCAGTCGGCGTCGGGGAGCACCCGGTGCACGCCCTCGGCGAGTGCCGCAGCGGCCTCGGCCGCGCTCATGGACTCCTTGAAGCTGTCGGGTGCGCAGACGATCTTCATGTCGGTTCCTCCTTCGCATCGGCGGCGTGCCCGCCGGCCCGGTGGAACGGCGGTGGTCCGCGAATCAGTCCTGCGACCCGCCCGGCCTCAGCTCGATGTTGGCGAGCTTCTCGTACACCTTGACGAGCGAGGAGTGATCCTCTGCGGCGGAGCCGTCGCCGTCCAGCACACTCATCATCTCGCGGACCAGGGAGGTCAGCGGAAGGGGCGCGTCGACCCCGTGGCCGGTGTCCAGCGCATTCGCCAGGTCCTTGATGTGAAGGTTGATGCGGAACCCCGGGGCGAAGTCGCGGGCCAGCATCATCGGGACCTTCGCGTCCATGACCGTCGACCCGGCCAGGCCGCCGCGGATGGCCCGGTAGACGGCCTCCGGGTCGACCCCGGCCTTCTGGGCGAGGGTGAAGGCCTCGGCGCATGCGGCGATGTTGACCGCGACGATGGTCTGGTTCGCGAGCTTGGCGATGTTGCCGGCCCCGATGGCGCCGACATGGGTGACGTCTCCGGCCATCGCGTCGAGGACCGGCGCGACCCGGTCGAACACGTCCTTGTCGCCACCGACCATGACCGACATCGTCCCGTCGATCGCCTTGGGCTCCCCGCCGGAGACCGGGGCGTCGAGCATGGCGATGCCGGCCGCGGCGAGGGCGTCGTGCACCTCACGAGACACGAGCGGGGCGATCGACGACATGTCGACATGGACGAGCCCCTCGTGGGTGCCCTCGATGATGCCGCCCGGGCCCAGTGCGACCTCCTTCACCTGCGGCGAGTTCGGGAGCATCGTAATGACCAGTTCGGCGGCCTCGGCGGCCTGGGCGGCCTTCTCGACGGCGGTCGCCCCGAGCGACACGAGATCGTCGACGGCGTCCTGGTGATGATCGTTCACGTAGAGCTCGTGGCCAGCCCTCACGAGGTTCTTGGCCATGGGGCGGCCCATGATGCCCAGTCCGATGAAACCGATCTTCATGAGTTCTTCTCCTTCAGCTGTCTCGTTGATCATCCGTGAACGGTCCCGAAGAGCCTCGTTCACGGCTCATCCTGTCGATCGTCTCATCTGACGAGGGCCGGCTTCTTCGGGTCGAAGGTCCAGCCGGGGATGAGGTACTGCATGCCGATCGCGTCGTCACGGGCCCCGGAGCCGGCGATCCTCTCCCGGTACGACTCGTGGGCGGCCAGGATCCGGTCCATGTCCGGCTCGACGCCCAGACCCGGCCGATCGGGTATCGTCACCTGTCCGTCGACGATGACCGGCGGCTCCTTCGTCAGCCGTTCCAGTCCCTCCTGCCAGATCCAGTGCGTGTCGAGCGCGTTGTACTCCCCCGGGGCCGCCGCACCGCAGTGGCTGATCATGGCCAGGGAGATGTCGAAGTGGTTGTTCGAGTGGCAGCCCCAGGTCAGCCCCATGTCGTGGCACAGCTGCGCCACCCGCACCGAGCCCTGCATCGTCCAGAAGTGCGGGTCGGCCAGCGGGATCGACACCGCCTGGAGCAGCAGCGTCGAGGCCATCTCGCGCCAGTCCGTGGCGACCATGTTCGTGGCGGTGGGCAGTCCGGTCGCCCTGCGGAACTCGGCGAGGATCTCGCGGCCGGAGAAGCCGCCCTCGGCGCCGCAGGGGTCCTCGGCGTAGGCGAGCACGCCGACCTTGTCCCGGCACAGTGCGATCGCCTCGCCGAGCGACCACGCGCCGTTGGGGTCGAGGGTGATGCGCGCCTGCGGGAACCGCTCCTTGAGCGCGAGCACCGCCCTCATCTCCTCCTCGCCGGCCAGCACGCCGCCCTTGAGCTTGAAGTCGCGGAAGCCGTACAGCTCGTGGGCGGCCTCGGCCTGCCGGACGATGGCCTCGGGGGTCAGCGCCTCCTCGTGTCGGATGCGGTACCACTCGACCGGGGAGTCCTTCTCGCGGGCGTACTCCAGGTCGGTCCTGTCCGGGTCGGCGACGTAGAAGAGGTAGCCGAGGGTCCTGACCCGGTCACGGACCTGGCCGTCGCCCAGGAGGGCGGCGACGGGCACGCCGACGAACTGGCCGAAGAGGTCGAGCAGGGCCGCCTCGATCGCCGTCACGGCGTGCACCGTGGTGCGCAGGTCGAAGGTCTGCAGGCCCCGCCCCCCGGCGTCGCGGTCGGCGAAGGCCGCCCTGATCTGCGCGAGGATGTTCTTGTACTGGCCGAGCGGCCTGCCCAGCACGATCGGTTCAGCGTCCTCGATGGTCCGCGTGATCCTCTCACCGCCCGGCACCTCGCCGACCCCCACGTTTCCGGAGGAGTCCTCGATGATGACGACGTTCCGGGTGAAATAGGGGCCGTGCGCGCCGGAGAGGTTGAGTTCCATGCAGTCGCGTCCGGCGACGGGGAAGACGTCGATTCTGGCTACCGCGGGAACGGTCATCGGATCTCCTTGCTCTGGTGGTGTACGGGTTGGGAGCAGTCGTGGTCTCCGGCCGTCCCGGGACGGCGGACACGGCTGCCATCGTGCGGCCCTTCCGGATTCCGCCCGCGCCGGCCGACGGTGCTCTCATCTGACGAGGGCCGGCTTCTTCGGGTCGAAGGTCCAGCCGGGGATGAGGTACTGCATGCCGATCGCGTCGTCACGGGCCCCGGAGCCGGCGATCCTCTCCCGGTACGACTCGTGGGCGGCCAGGATCCGGTCCATGTCCGGCTCGACGCCCAGACCCGGCCGATCGGGTATCGTCACCTGTCCGTCGACGATGACCGGCGGCTCCTTCGTCAGCCGTTCCAGTCCCTCCTGCCAGATCCAGTGCGTGTCGAGCGCGTTGTACTCCCCCGGGGCCGCCGCACCGCAGTGGCTGATCATGGCCAGGGAGATGTCGAAGTGGTTGTTCGAGTGGCAGCCCCAGGTCAGCCCCATGTCGTGGCACAGCTGCGCCACCCGCACCGAGCCCTGCATCGTCCAGAAGTGCGGGTCGGCCAGCGGGATCGACACCGCCTGGAGCAGCAGCGTCGAGGCCATCTCGCGCCAGGTCGTGGCGACCATGTTCGTGGCGGTGGGCATGCCGGTCAGACGGCGGAACTCGCCCAGGGTCTCGCGGCCGGAGAAGCCGTCCTCGGCGCCGCAGGGATCCTCGGCGTAGGCGAGCACGCCGAGCAGCGGTGCGCACAGCTCGACGGCCCGGTCCAGCGACCAGCAGCCGTTGGGGTCGAGGGTGATGCGCGCCTGCGGGAACCGCTCCTTGAGCCTCGTGACGGCCTCGACCTCCTGCTCGGGTTCCAGGACCCCGCCCTTGAGCTTGAAGTCGCGGAAGCCGTACTCCTCGTGGGCGGCCTCGGCCTGCCGGACGATGGCCTCGGGCGTGAGCGCCTCCTCGCGGCGCAGCCGGTACCACTGGCAGTCGCCGTCGTCCTCACGCAGGTAGTCCAGGTCGGTCCTGTCCGGGTCGGCGACGAAGAAGAGATAGCCGAGGACCCGGACCTCGTCGCGCTGCTGCCCCTCACCGAGCAGCTCGGCCACCGGAAGACCCACGAGCTGGCCGAAGAGGTCGAGCAGGGCCGCCTCGATCGCCGTCACGGCGTGGATCGCCGTGCGCTCGAAGGTCCAGAAGGCGGTGGTGTCGTCGCGCCCGGCCACGGCACGGGCGACATCGCGCAGGATCCTCCGGTGGCTCGTGACGGGCCGGCCGATGACGGCGGCGAACCCATCCCTGATCGCCGTCGTGATGCGTCGTGCCCCGGGGACCTCCCCGAGGCCGAGGCGGCCCTCCGAATCGGTGAGGACGACGACGTCGCGCGTGAACCAGGGCTGGTGGGCGCCGGCCAGGTTGAGGAGCATCGAGTCGTGTCCGGCGACCGGGTAGACGTCGGCCTTGACAATGGTGGGAGCCTTCATGGACTTGTTCCTCCTCTGCTGGGGGTGCGGCTCATGCGTGGATGAAGAGGCTCAGGAGCAGGCAGCCGGCCAGGCCGAGGACGGCGAGCACCGTCGTGTAGGTGGTCCGCACCTTGAGGGTGTCCTTGACCGACAGGCCGAGGAACTCCTTGAACATCCAGAACCCCGGATCGTTGAGATGTGAGGCGATGACGGAACCGCACGCCGTGGCCAGCACCATGAGTTCCGGGCTGACGGCCCCCGCGGCCACCAGGGGCTGGGCGATGCCGGCGGCGGCCACCACGGCCACCGACGCCGAGCCGAGGGCGATGCGCATGAGGGCCGCGATCGCCCAGGCGAGAATGATCGGGGAGACGTCCCACCCGCCGGTCAGCCCGATGATGTAGTCGGAGATGCCGCCGGCCTGGAGGACCTGTTTGAAGGCGCCGCCCGCGCCGATGATGAAGATGATCATCGCGATGGACTTGATGGAGGAGCTGCACGAACCCATGAGGGTGTCCATCGGCACCCTGCGCACCAGCGCGAAGTAGCAGATCGCGGCGAGGAGCCCGATGAGGAGGGCGACCGGGGCGTCGCCGATCGCGGCGAACACCCGGGTGATGATGTGATCCTCGCCGAGTCCCAGCTCGAAGACGGCCGATCCCGCGATGAGGAGGACGGGCAGGGCCGTGATGCCGAGCGAGACCCCGAAGCCAGGCATGGTCTCGTCGGTGAACTCCTTCTCGCTCACGAGCCCCTCGGGGGCGGTCGCGGTGACGTTGCGGACGAAACCGAGCCGGGGCCAGACGAGGGCGACCACGAGGCCGACGGGCAGGGCGATGATGAGCCCGAAGAGCAGGGTCTTGCCGATCGAGGCCTCGTAGATGCCCGCCACCGCGGTCGGCCCGGGGTGCGGTGGCAGGAAGGAGTGCATCGAGGACAGCGCGATCGCCAGCGGCATGGCCAGCCACATGATGGACAGTTTCTCCTGCCGGGCGACGGCGAAGACGATCGGGATGAGGATGATCCACGCCGTCTCCCAGAACAGGACGACGCCGACGAGGAAGGCCACGATGATGATGGCCAGCTGGGCGCGTTGCACGCCGAAACCGCGGATGAGCGTGGTGGCCAGCCGGTTCGCGGCGCCCATGTCGGCCATGAGGACCCCGAGCATCGCGCCGAAGCCGAGGATGAGGATGAGGTCATCGACCTGTCCGCCGACGCCGTCGACGATCGAACTCATCACCGTGACGTCGTCGCTGTCACCGCTGATGAAGGGCAGCCCCTGCAGGAGACCGACCACGACGGCGACGAGGACGAGTGAGATGAAGCCGTTGAGCTTGAAGACGAGCATGAGCAGCAGCAAGAGTGCTATGCCAACGGCGAGAATGACGAGGGGCATGGAGTCCTCCCAACGTGAGCCGGAGGTGCGGGAAGCCGCGCTGCGTCCCGCGACGCGTCCGGTGATGCAGTTTGCGGTTGTGGACCGGGGCGGACGAGCCCGCTCAGCCGGCGGTGACGGCGCGGACCGCCGTGCGCAGCGCTTCGCGGTACTGCTCGTCGAGCTCACGGGCCGGCGCGAAGCAGTACCCGGCCTCCACGCCCGCACACCTCAGGCCCTCCTTGAGAACGACCGGGAAGGTCGCCTTGTCGACGAGGTTGCGCAGCGGGGAGAGGCGCTCCTGCAGTTCGAGTGCACGGGCCCGGTCGCCGGCCACGAAGCTGTCGTACAGACCGGCGAGCAGTCGTGGCGCGATGTTCGCGGTGGAGGCGATCGCACCATCGGCGCCCATGGCAAGGGCGGGGTAGATGAGGGTGTCGCGGCCCATGAGGACGCTGAAGCCCTCCGGCGCCTCGCGGATGTAGTCAGCGGTCAGGGTCATGTCGCCGGCCGAGTCCTTGACCCCGATGATGTTGTCGACCTCGGCCAGCTCGAGGACCGTGCAGAGCGTCACCGGCACCTGGGTACGGCCCGGATTCGAGTAGACGAGGATCGGGAGATCCGTCTCGGCGGCGATCGCCCGGTAGTGCTCGACGAGTTCCGACTGGGTCGGCGTCATGAAGTAGGGGGTGAGGACCGACAGGGCCTGCACTCCCCCGACGCTCTGGACCATGTGCGCCGTCGCGATGCAGTCGCGCGTCGTGATCTCGGAGGCGCCGGCGTAGATCGGCACCCGGCCGGCCACGTGCTCGACGGTGATCTCGACGACGCGGCGTTTCTGGACCTCCGACAACCCGTAGATCTCGCCGGAGGATCCGAGGACGAAGACCCCGTGCACCCCGTTGGAGATCGTGTAGTCGAGCAGATCCCGCAAGCCCTGCTCCAAGAGCTCGCCGTCCCTGTCGAGGGGGGTCACGAGGGCCGGGATGATCCCGTGGGGCCTGAACGGCATGACCGTCTCCCTTCCCGCATCGCCGATGATGCGTTCGCGTCGTGCCAAGCCTAGCCTTTTCGTAGACTCATGTCCACATTTGTAGACATACGTCTTAAGAGGAGAACACTCATCGACCATCGGGGACAGTCGTCACGCGACACGCGCACGAATCGAGAGCCGACAAGGGATCGGGCTATCGTGTTGACGCGTCCAACGCCATTCGGCCCGTCCTCGCGACGGGACGAGACGGCGGGAGGCCTTCCGCGGGCGGACGCCACCGGTGAAAGGATCCCCATGACGAGCACTCATGACGCGACAGGTGGTGTGCGCGACGTGAAGTCCGCGGGCCGGGCGATCGAACTCCTCGAGTTCCTCGCGCGCCGCCGGGCGAACCCGCCCCGGCTGAACGAGATGGCACAGGCACTGGACGCCCCGCGGTCGTCCGTGTACGCGATCCTCAGGACGCTTCAGGCACGTGGCTGGGTGCAGACCGATGGCTCCGAGGGGTACTCCCTCGGCCTCAGAGCACTCATCACGGGCACCTCCTACATCGACGCCGATCCCCATGTGAGGATCGTCGGCCCGCTCCTGACCGACCTGGCCACCCAGTTCGACGAGACCTTCCATCTCGGACGCATCGACACCGACAGGATCGTCTACCTCGTCACCCAGGAGTCCCGCCAGGACATCCGTCCCTACTCGCGCGTGGGACGGCGCATGCCCGCCACCGCGACGGGGCTCGGCAAGGCCGTTCTCGCCGAGCGGCCCGAACTCGTCCCCGCCACGTTCGAGCAGCTCACGCCCCGCTCCATCACCGACACGGAGGCCTTCGAGGCCGAGATGAGGGCGACTCGCCTGCGCGGCTACGCCATCGACAACGAGGAGAGCACGACGGGCCTGCGGTGCATCGCGCTGGCCCTGCCGTACACCGAGCCCGTGACCGATGCGATCTCCTGCTCGATCCCCGCCTCGCGCTGGACCCAGCAGCGGGAGGACGAGATCGTCGCAGCGATGCGGCTCGCCGCCGAACGGGCGGTCGCCCAGGCCCCCCTGCGCTCCTGATCCCCCGCGCACGCCCGAGGTCACCGGCTGCGGCGCCCCACCGGGAGGACGGCACGGCCGACAGCCCGGCGACCGCGGGAAACCGCCTGCGAGGTGCGCGGGAGCCGACAGAAAAAGCCCAGTTCGCAACGGACCGGGCCTCGCTCTGCTCCCCCGACTGGACTCGAACCAGTAACCCTCTGATTAACAGTCAGATGCTCTGCCGATTGAGCTACAGGGGATCGGCCCGACGCTTCGTGCCCGAGGCGTCCGGCGCGTGAAAACACGCTACCAGCAGCCCACCCGAAACAAAAATCGGGGCCGGCGCCGTCACAGGCCGTACTCGGCGGCCAGCCGTTCGCCCTGGCCGACGATGAACTCCTGCACCGCCGGGTCGTCCATGGCGACCCTGGCCGAGGGCTCGGCCATCCACGTGACCCCGCCCGTGCCATCGGGGTTGCGGCGGCCGCTGAGCACGACCGATCCTCCGCCGGGGACCTCGACCCGCTCCTGGACGAGGACCGAGGCCTGCACGCGCTCCATGAAGGCGCCGGGGAGCAGGCCGGCGCCGGGGAGCACGACGGCGTCCCGGGTTCCGTCGACGAGCTCCCACGCCAGACGGCCCTCGTCCTCGGCCCACGAGCCGTGCTGGATGCTCTGCCAGCCGACCTGGCTCCACCGTCCCTCGCGACGGACGGCGAGCGCGTCGCGCAGGGCCACGGCGAGCACGCCCTCGCCCCGCCCGTGGGCGATGACGTGCGGGGCGCGGCCCCGCAGCGCGCGCAGCTGCCGGAGCTCCTCGCGGGTGGGAGGGGCTGCGTCGTGTCCGGTCATGCGCATGACCCCATTGTGGCCGCCGCCGGGCCGGGTTCAGGCGGCACTCGCCTGCGCGGCGAGTCGCCGGCCCCGCTCCAGGGCGCGGCGCTTGGTGCGCGCCACGCTGGCCACGCTCACGCCCATGGCGAGGCTCATCTGCGCGAGCGTCCTGGGCCCGTGGCCGTCCAGACCGAAGGCCATGACGAGCACGCGTCGCTCGTCGCCGGGCAGGGCGGCGATCCACTCGATGCCGGCGCCGGTCTCGTCGTGGTACTCGGCGGCGAGGCGCTCGCCGACGTCGGGGCTGCTCGTCCACAGGGAGCTCAGGCGCAGCGGCTCGCCGTCCGCGCCGGACAGGCTCCTGGCGAGCGCGCGCCCGCCCATGCCCGCGCTGTGCTCCTGGGCGCCGAGGGCGCCGACGCGCTGGGCGACGATGAGCCAGGCGAGGGTGCTGAAGCGGGCCCCGCGGCGCCAGTCCCAGCGGTGGATCGCCTCGACCAGGGCGGCGGAGCCCTCGGCGACGAGTTCGTCGAGCTCCGCCACGCCCGGCTTGTCCCACTTGCGCGCGATGCGGCGCACCATGGCCATGTTGGCCCGGTGGAAGACGAGGAGGGCGCGTTCGCCCTGCTCGGCGACCAGTTCCAGCTCGGCGGCGCTGGCGTCGGCGCCCCACAGGCCCCTGGTCAGGCAGCATCGGGCGTAGAGGCCGGCCTCGATGGCCTTCGCCAGGGCGACCTCCTGCTCGGCCCCGAGCCTGCTCGGTTCGTTCTCGATGACGTCGATGGCATCCATGGCCCCAGCCTCACGGCGGCCGCCGGGCGGCTCCAGCGCTGTGGATGCCGGGGAACGGACAACACCGTTTCCTGTGGACAGGCCCCCGGCACGCCCGGTGCGTGCTAACGGCTCACCCCAGGAAGCCGATGCTGGTCTCGGCGAGCCTCTGACGGCTCGTCTCCAGGGTCAGCATCTCGTCGAACATCGCGTCGTAGCCGGCCTCGTCGGTCACCGGGTTGGTGCGCTGCAGCCGCGACTTGAGGTCGTCGATGCGCCGCATCGTGGTGAGCATGCGCAGCTTGGCGGTGTACGCGGCGGCGTAGCGCTCGGTCGGGTCCTCGCGCAGCAGCGGTTCGACGAGCAGGGCCACCTCGAGCTGCCGGGCCGTCGGGTCGGCCGTCGCGGCCTGCACCTGCTCCGCCCAGCCCTGGGGCCGGTAGCCGGTGTCGGCGATCGCCTCGAAGACGGCGCGCAGGGCCGGGTGGGTGAAGTCGTCGGCGGTCACGCCGTTCCAGGCGGTATCGAACAGGGTGGGGCACTGGAGCATGAGCTTGAGGGTGCCGCGCTCGACCTCGAGGCGGTGGTCTCTCGGGTCGGGCCACGGCAGGCCCACCGGTGCGGGCATGACGGGCCCGGGCTCGACGATGCGCGCCGGTGCCTGCTCGGGCCCGGGGCGGCGGGGTCCGCGGCGGCGCTGGCCGTTGACGATCCGGCGCACCTCGTCGGGGTCCATGCCCACCAGGTGCGACAGATCGCGGAGGTACTGGTTGACCAGGGAGGAGTCGCGGATCGAGGTGATCATGTCGGACGCGGCGCGCACGGCGGCGACCCGGCCGTCGGCGCGGTCGAGGTCGTAGCCGTCGATCGTACGGGCCATGACGTACCGGTAGAGGGGCTCGCGGCGCCCGATGAGCTCGCGGACGGCGGCGTCGCCCTGGGCCATCCGCAGGTCGCACGGGTCGAGGCCCCCCGGCTCGACGGCGACGTAGGTCTGGGTCGTGAAGGAGCGGTCGAGCCGGTAGACCTTGAGGGCCGCCGCCTGGCCCGCGCGGTCGCCGTCGAAGGTGAAGACGACCTCCCCGCGCGTCGCGTCAGAGTTGCCCATGAGGCGCTGGAGGAGGCGGGCGTGGTCCTCGCCGAAGGCGGTGCCGCAGACGGCGACGGCCGTGTCGATGCCGGCCAGGTGGGCGCTCATGACGTCGGTGTAGCCCTCCATGACGACGGCCTGGAGCTTCCTGCCGATGTTCTGTCGGGCCAGGTCGAGGCCGTAGAGGACGTGCGACTTCTTGTAGACGGGGGTCTCGGGTGTGTTGATGTACTTGGCGGGCAGGCGGTCGTCGTCGTAGAGGCGGCGGGCGCCGAAGCCCAGGACGGAGCGGCCCGAGTCCTTGATGGGCCAGATGACGCGGCCCTGGAAGTAGTCCCAGCCGCCGTGCTCGCGGATGAGGCCGGCGCGGACGAGCTCGTCGTCGCGGAACCCCGCCCTCGTCAGGTGGCGGTGCAGCGCCCGGCCGTCCTTGGGGGCGTAGCCCACGCCGAACCGCTGGGCGGCGGCGCGGTCGAAGCCGCGCCCGTCGAGCATGCGGCGGGCCTCGATGGCCTCGGGGGAGGCGAGCTGGGTGGCGAAGAAGTCGGCGGCCACCTGGTTGGCCTCCATGATGCGCACCCGCTGTCCGGGCGGCGCCGCCGGGCGGCCGTCGTCGACGATGCGCAGCTGCACGCCGGTCCGGTCGGCCAGGGCCTGGACGGCCTCGCCGAACGAGAGGTTGTCGATCTTCTCCATGAAGGTGATGACGTCGCCGCCCTCGCCGCAGCCGAAGCAGTAGAACAGGCCGCGCGCCGGCGTCACCTGGAAGCTCGGGGTCTTCTCGTCGTGGAACGGGCACAAGCCCTTGAGCGAGCCGCCGCCGGCGTTGCGCAACGTGACGTACGAGCCGACGACCTCGTCGATCCGGGCGCGCTCTCTCACGAGGGCGATGTCCTCGTCGTTGATGCGTCCGGCCATGCCCGAATTCTATGCGTCCGGCCCCTCAGCCCCTGCCCTCGGCGACGGCGACCATGCGCAGCGCCGCGACGGTCGCCTCGTAGCCGTGGTCCTTGGCGGAGCCGGGCAGCCCGGCGCGGTCGCGGGCCTGCTCGGCGTCCTCGCAGGTCAGCAGGCCGAAGCCGACGGGCTTGCCGGCGTCCAGGCCGACGCGGGTGAGGCCGGCGGTGGCGGCCTCGCAGACGTAGTCGAAGTGGGGGGTGCCGCCGCGCACGACGACGCCGAGGGCCACGACGGCGTCGTGGCCGTGCAGGGCGGCCTGGGCGCCGAGCGGCAGCTCGAAGCTGCCGGGCACCCGCACGATGTCGGGCTCGATGGCGGCGTCGGCGCAGGCCCGGACGGCGCCGGCGATGAGGCCGGCCATGATCTCGTCGTACCAGCTGGCCGCGACGATGGCGACGCTCACGGGTCGTCCGTCCTCGTGCAGGCCGGCGTCGGCGGTGAGGGTGGGAAGGTCGATGGCGTTGGCCGGGGCCCCGTCGGTGCGGGTCATGGTTTCCTCCTTCAGTCCAGGTCCAGCAGGTGGTGCATGCGGTCGCGCTTGGTGCGCAGATAGCTGATGTTCTCGGGCCGGGCTCGCACCTGATCGGGCTCGAGGGCGACCACCTCGATGCCCGCGGCGCGCAGGCCGACGGCCTTCGCGGGATTGTTGGTGAGCAGCCTGATGCTCGTCATGCCGATGCCCCGCAGGATCGTGGCGGCCGACCCGTAGTCGCGCGCCTCGGCGGGCAGCCCGAGCAGCTCGTTGGCCGTCACGGTGTCGGCCCCCTGCTCCTGGAGCCGGTAGGCGCGGAGCTTGTCGAACAGGCCGATGCCCCGCCCCTCGTGGTCACGCAGGTAGACGAGGGCCCCTCCCTCGTCGGCGATCCTGTCCATGGCGGCGTGGAGCTGCTCGCCGCAGTCGCAGCGGTGGGAGCCGAGCACGTCGCCCGTGAGGCACTCGGAGTGCACGCGCACGAGCGGGGCGCCGGCGGCCCCGATCGGCGAGACGAGGCTCATGTGCTCGACGCCGTTGATGCGCCAGCACTGGGCGGTGAAGGTGCCCCACTGGGTGGGCAGCGTGACAGGGTCGGTGCACTCCACTCCCGGCGCGATCTCGGTCATGGCGGCCTCGGCGGGCATGGCGTCCATCCGCTGGGCGCTCACGTGCGGTTCCCCGCGCAGGACTCGTCGGGCCCGGACGCGAAGGCCATGAGCCGGCTCACGTACTTGGCGAGGACGTCGGTCTCGATGTTCACCAGCTCGCCCTCGCGCAGTCGGCCGAGGCGGGTTCCGGTGAGGGTGCTGGGGATGAGGCCGACCTCGAACCAGCCGTCGCCGTCGTCGGGGGCGCCGACCGCGGTGACGGTGAGCGAGACGCCGTCCACGGCGATGGCGCCCTTCTCCGCGATCTGCGGGCCCAGGCGCGCCGGGACGCCGACGCGCAGCGTCGTCCACCCTCCCTGCGGGGTGATCGACAGCACACGGCCCGCGCCGTCGACGTGGCCCTGGACGACGTGGCCGTCCAGACGCCCGTCCGCGGGCATGCAGCGCTCGAGGTTGACCGCGTCGCCGGGGGCGACCCGGCCGAGGCTGGTGCGGTCCATCGTCTCGCCCATGAGTTCGGCGACGAACAGGCCGGGACGCGCGGGGTCGGCGATCGAGGTCAGGCAGACGCCGTTGACGGCCATGGAGCCGCCGGCCGGCAGGTCGTCGGCGATGCCGTGGGCGTCGACGACCAGGCGCGCGACGCCGGGGGCCGCGCCGGGGTCGAGCTCGACGACGGTTCCCAGTCCATTCACGATTCCGGTGAACATGCTTCTCCTAGTGGGGTTGACGGTTCCGCGGCCAGGGGGCGGCGGGGCGCGGGTCGAAGAGTGATCTCGAGGTCCCCCCCGAGGACGCGGACGGGCCCGTCCAGCCGCCAGTGGACGGCCTCGCCGAGCGTCCCGACGGTCAGGGAGTCGGTGGCCCCGGCGCCGGGGCCAAGCATGAGGGGGGCCTCGTGGACGACGAGCGTGTCGACCAGGTCGGCCCCGATGAAGGCGCTCGTGACGGACGGGCCGCCCTCGACCAGGACGTGCCCGACGCCCCGGTCGGCGAGCTCGGCGAGGACCCGGGCCGGGTCGTGGTCGGCGATCCGCACCCAGGGGCCGTCGCGCAGGGCGGCCCCTGCGGGGACCGGGCGAGCGCCCATGACGACGTGGAGGGGCTGGTGCTCGAGCGGCGCGTCGTGCTCGTCGCGGGCGGTGAGCCTCGGGTCGTCGGCGAGCACCGTGCCGGTGCCGACGAGGACGGCATCCGCGCGGGCGCGCAGGGCGTGTCCGCTGCGGCGCGCTTCGGGGCCGGTGATCCACTGGCTCGTGCCATCGGCCGCGGCGACACGGCCGTCGAGGCTCTGGGCGATCTTGGCCGTCACATAGGGACGGCCCTGCGCCGTGGCGAGCAGCCAGCGCTCGTTGAGCTCGCGGGCGCGCCCGGCGCCCGGCCCCTCGACGGTCTCGACGCCGGCCGCGCGGAGCCTGACCGCACCGCCCGAGGCGACCGCATGCGGATCGGCCATGGCGTAGACGACCCGGGCGATCCCGGCGTCGACGAGCGCCCGGGCGCAGGGGCCGGTGCGCCCGGTGTGGTTGCAGGGCTCGAGGGTGACGACGGCGGTGGCACCACGGGGGTCCTCGCCGCGCTCACGGACGGCGCGCAGGGCGTCGATCTCGGCGTGCGGGGTGCCCGCCCCCCTGTGGCGACCGACGGCGAGGATCCGCCCGTCGTGGATGATCGCCGCTCCCACGAGTGGGTTCGCGCCGCGGACGCCCTCGGCGGCGGCCCGCAGCGCCAGGTCCATGGCCCGCGCCTCGAGCCGCGTCACGGCGGGACGCGCCTGTCCGGCGCCCCGGTCCGTCTGCGGGCTCATCGGTTCCCCTCCCAGGCTTCCTCGCCCGGGGTCGTGGGACGTCGACGGGAGGTGCTCGGCGGCCGGCGACCGCGCGCCGCGCCGGCGTCATGCGCCTCCCCTCCAGACTCTGACTGTCGGTCCTGGAATTCCACCAGATCGGCCGGCCCACTGGCCGGTTCGCGGACTCTCACCGCCGGTACGGAGTTCCACCGTCCCCGGGACATGACAGGGCAAGTATGCCACTCGCCGGCGGACGCCGCGGACCGTCCGGCGGTGGCAGGGCTGCGGCGGCAGGCCTAGTGTTGGCCCGGTCCGGACGGAGGGAGGCCCATGCGGCACAAGATTCACATGGCGCTGGGCGAGGTGCGTCTGCGCCCGGCGAGGGCGCAGGACGGCGCGGCCCTCCAGCCGCTGCTCGACGAGCGGATGTGGGCGGGCATGGCCACGCCCTTCCCCGCGAGCCCGCAGGAGTTCGCCCGGGCCTACGGGGAGAAGATCGCCGACCCAGCCACCGTGGTCTTCAGCGTCGAGTACCGGGGCGAGCTCGTGGGCCGCACCTGCTTCTACGACATGCACGTGCCGCTGCGCCTGGAGCTCGGCTCGACGTTCTACCTTCCGGCGGCTCAGGGCACGACGGTGAACCCGTCGTGCAAGTATCTGCTGCTCGAGTACGCCTTCACGGTCTACGAGGTGCAGCGCGTGGGCCTGCGCTGCGACGTGCGCAATGAGCGCTCCGCGAGGGCGATCGCCGCGCTCGGCGCGACCGAGGAGGGGGTGGCGCGGGCATTCCGGCGCGGCCCGCACAGCGAGCCCGTCGACACCCGGGTCTTCTCGATCACCGACGGCGACTGGCCGCGCGTGCGCGGCACGCTCCGTGAACGCCTGGGGCTGCCGCCGGATGGCTGAGCCCGGGTGTCAGGAGCCGGGGCGGTCCCGGTGGATGCGGTGGCCGGCCTCAAACATGGCCTTCACGGCGACGCCCGCCAAGGCCCGATCGAGCAGGTACGGGTCGGTGACGACGAAGCCGGTAATGGTGTCAACGCCGTAGTCGAAGAGCATCGGGGGCAAGGGCGTGGAGGGGCCGACGAGCACGGTGTGAGCTCGGCGTGACAACTCCAGCAGCCGCGGCGCGGTCTTGTCGACGAAGCTCGAACTCGAGATGAACACGTAGTCGCACTCGGGCAGTAGGTACTCGCAGGCGGTGTCGGGGTGATCGCCCGGCCGGGGGACGCGTTCCGGACAAGTAGTATTCAGCGGCCCGTTCCAGCGCCTTCCGGGGCGGAATCGAAGTGCCCAACGACGGCCACCCCCTTGCCGGCGACGGCCTGCGCGCAGGGGGCGAAGACCCGCTGTCAGGCGAGGGCCTCCCCCGTCGCGACGAAGCCCTTCTCGGCGGCCGACTCGGGACGCGAGTACCACGAGTCGATGGAGGCCCGGCCGATGGAGGCCTCGGCAGGGTTCCAGCTGCAGACGAGCCCGGCCGCAGTGCGCATCGGCAGACCGTCGAGCACGGCCCCCTCGAAGATCTCGGGCCGCGACCGCTGGTCCATCGTCCAAGCCATCCCGCCGCCCCCGGCGGAGTTCACCACCCGGGTCCACCGGACGCCGACGTTCACCGTCCCGACCACCACGTCCTGAGGAATCTCGGCGATGAGGTCCTCGTAGACACGCCATGCGTCAGGCATCGTCATCCCTCCTTCGTCCCGTCCGTCCAGATGCCCATCACATTGAAGGCGAGGCCACCCTAATTAAACACGGCGTCGCCCAGAGCCTTGGGGCGGACAGCCGGACGTGTCCGCCGATCCGGGGCCAGGCCGGCCGCCATGGCGCTGGTGTTGCTCGTCGCCCTCACGATGCTGACCGCCGGGCCAGCCGCTTCGGCCTCCTCCGATCCGTGCCGCCAGCCGCAGTGCGCGCCGTGATCCAACCGTTCGCCGTCCCGTTCATCGTCGTCGCTGCGGTGACGAGGCTGGGGCGGTCGTGCTGTTCGTCCTCGCGATGTTCGTCGTCGTGGACGACGACCGGACGGGTCCGGAGCCGATCGGCGCCGACGATCTCGGCGGGGTCCAGACGGTATGGCGATCGTCTTCGCCACCGGCGCGGCCCCGCTGAACGGCACATCGATCGTGCCGATCGGCTCCATCATCATCGGCAATGCGATGAGGACCCCACGCTGAACGGGCAGTGGGCCTCACCGCGCCGTGCGAGGGGTGCGAGGTCCTCGGCGGCTCTCACCCTCGGATCCATCCGGCCCGAGACGATCGGCGTCGTCGCCCGCCCCGTCGCCTGGGAATCGCTCATGCACCCTCGGCACGACACGGAGGGCGGGTCTGGTGACGCGCCTGGGGCCTTCATCGGCGTCCTGCTCGGCGGCAGCACGGCCCTCCAGGGCCGGCGCCGCGCAGGTTCCCGTGGTCAGCGGGACCTCGCCGGGGGTCGGTGGCGGTGCTCGTGATGAACGCGCTCGTCACCGCGGCGAGGCCCCTGCCAGGGATCTGGCCGGGACGCTGCGCACCTGAGCGCCGCACGAGGGCCCCGGCGGACCGGGGACGATCCTCAGGCCCCGTGGCCGATGCCCCGCGGCAACCTGGCCGGCTCCCAGCCGAGCAGGTGCTCGGCGCAGTCGAAGGCGAAACGGTCGGTCATGCCCGCGACGTAGGTGACGGCGCTGCGCATCGGGTCGTCGCGGTCGCAGTGCTCGGCGGGCAGGTCGTCGGGGTGGTGGAAGTAGTACGAGACGAGCTGCTGGAGCACCTCGATCATCGTGTGCGACTGGGCCAGCGACTCCGGGCGCGTGTAGATCTGCTCGTAGTTGAAGCGACGCAGCACGGCCAGCGCCCCGGCGGTGCGGGCGTCCATGCCGACGACGCCGGTGCGGCAGGTGGTGTCGACGACCGCCCTGATGAGAGCGGACAGCTGCTCGCGCAGGGGCAGCCCGATGACGTCGACGACCCGCCCGGGCACGTCGCCCGGATCGACGATGCCGGCGCGCAGGGCGTCCTCAAGGTCGTGGGCGCAGTAGGCGATGCGGTCGGCCCAGCTCACGATCTCGCCCTCGACGGTGGACGGCGCCGGGCTCGACCAGGAGTGCCTGGCGATGCCGTCGAGGGTCTCGGCGCACAAGTTGAGCCCGGCGAGGGCCACCCGGGCACCCCACGGGCCGTGGTCGAAGCCCTCGGGCAGGAAGACGTCGAAGGCCTCCTCGGAGGCGTGCCCGCCGGGGCCGTGGCCGCAGTCGTGGCCCAGGGCGATGGCATCGGTCAGCGCCACGTTGGCCCCGATGCCCCGGGCGATGGAGCCGGCGACCTGGGCGACCTCGATGGCGTGGGTGAGGCGGGTGCGCTGGTGGTCGGTCGGGTAGACGACGACCTGCGTCTTGCCCGCCAGGCGCCGGAAGCTGGTGGAGTGGACGATGCGGTCGTGGTCGCGCTCGAAGCAGGTGCGCTCGGCGTCGGGGGCCTCGGGGCGGGCCCTGTCGCCGGCGCCGTGCGAGCGGGCCGCGCCCTCGCGCAGCGTCGCGGCCTCGAACTCCTCGCGGGCGAGCCGCCCGATGGGCTCGCCGCAGCCGATCCGCAGGTGGGAGTCCGCGTGGGGACGCACGACGCCGTCGCCGTCGACCTCGTGCTCATGTCCGCTCATGGTGGTGGCCCACGCCCTGGCGCGCGCGGTGGGGACCGGGACGCGACCGCCGTCGCCGGCCTGCTCGCTGCTGCTCGTCATGGTCCCAGTATGGCGGCGGGCGCCGACATTGCGGTCGCGAGCCGCGGGGCGCCCGGGGAGGCTCAGGCGATCCTGCCGGAGTAGCCCAGCTCGGCGTCGGACAGGTCGAGGTCGCGCCCGTCGCGGTCGTCCAGCCAGCCGGTCGGCATGGCCACTCTGCGGCGCGCCGAGCCCTGGCGCCCGCGAGGGCGGCCCAGCTCGCGGACCGGGTAGGGGCAGTCCACGCCGGCCTCGTCGATGAGTGAGGCCAGCAGTTCGTCGAGGCGTTCGAAGGAGTCGATCATGCCGAGCGCGTGGCGCAGTTCGCCCCCGACGGGGAAGCCCTTGAAGTACCAGGCCATGTGCTTGCGCAGGTCGGTGAGGCCACTCCTCCCGCCCATCTGGCGGGCCAGCAACTCACCGTGACGGCGCACGACCCGGCAGATCTCGCCCAACGTGGGCAGGGTCAGGCGCTCGACGCCGGTCATCGCCGCGGAGAGGTCGGCGAACAGCCAGGGGCGACCGAGACAGCCCCGCCCGATCTCGACGCCGGCGCAGCCGGTGCGCTCCATCATGGACACCGCGTCGCTGGCCTCCCAGATGTCGCCGTTGCCGAGCACGGGGATGTCGACCCGATCGACGAGCTCGGCGATGACGTCCCAGTGGGCATGGCCGGAGTAGGCCTCCTCGACGGTGCGCGCATGGAGACAGATGGCGGCGGCGCCGGCCTCCTGAGCGATGTCGGCGATGTCGCGCCACGTGGTGTGCCCCTCATCGATGCCGATGCGGGTCTTGACGGTCACAGGCACGCCGTGCCGGTCGCCGGCGCGGACGGCGGCGGTGATGATCTCGCGCACGAGCCCGGTCTTCCAGGGCAGGACTCCCCCGCCGCCCTTGCGCGTGACCTTGGGCACCGGGCATCCGAGGTTGAGGTCGACGTGGGCGGCGCCGTGACGGGTGCACAGCAGCTCGACGGCCCGCGCGACGACCGGCGGGTTCGTGCCGTAGGTCTGGACGCTGCGGATGCGCTCCTCGTCGAAGAAGGTGAGCATGGCGTCGGTCCGGCGGTCGCCGCACACGAGGCCGCGGCTCGTGATCATCTCGCAGAGGTAGAGCCCCGCCCCCTGCTCCCGGCACAGCGTGCGGAAGGCCGCGTTCGTCACGCCGGCCATCGGCGCCAGGACGACGGGGGTCCCCGCCTCGACGCGCCCGCCCGAGGGCGAGCGGAGGACGAGCGGTTCGGCCGGAATCACCAGGCAAGTCTAGGTGCCGTCGGTCATGGTGGCGCGGACGCCCCGGCCGGCGGGGCGGCGCTCCGGCGTCGAAGAGCAGCGGTGCCGGCTCACACCGCGGGGACCGACCGCAGGACCGCGCGCACGCTTACACCTGCCTGCGCGCAGCTCCAGGCCCGCCTGGTCGGCGTCGAGAATGCGGAGCATGCCCGTCAGGGCCGCGGGGCTGTACCGGCCCGTCCGGTTCACCGCGAGCAGAGCCTTCCGCTGGGCGTCGATGACCTCGAGGGCGTGCCGGCCGGCCAGTTCGGCGAGCCGCCGGTCGGCGGGGAGCCGCCCGGCGGCGCCGGCCCTGCCCAGCAGGTTCTGGGCTCGGGAGACGAGCTCGGTCTCCTCGTCGGCCCCCTCGCCGCCACCGCCGTGCGCGGCGGCCGCGCGCAGGTCGTCGAGGGCCTCCCGCAGCTCCTCGGGCACCGGCACCCGCAGCGCCGCCTCGCGCATGACCCGGTGCAGCTCGGCCCTCTCCTCGGCGAAGACCGGAGCGGCGGCGGCCGGGTGCACCCCGGCGACGAAGCGCCCCAGAGTGCCGCCCTGCATCCCGAGGGAGATCGCGGCGACGCAGAAGGCGATGAGGATCATCGCCGTGCGCCCGGGCAGCCCGCTCGGCAGCGTCTGCGCGGCGGCGACGGTCACGGCGCCCCGCATGCCGGCCCAGACGATGGTCGCGCCCTCCCGGGTGCCGAGGCGCTCCTGCACGTAGTAGTCGATGTCCGACAGCGTCCGCTCCATGCGCCGGATGAGGCGCACCACCCTGCGGCGGCTCCGACGCGAGGCGCGGTGCTCGCGCTGGTTGTGCCAGACCGTCATGAGGGCGCGCTCGACGGCCGGCCTGCGCCTCACGTGCCGGGACGAACGGTGCCTGGCCGCGGCGAGCATGAGCGCGACGACGAGCGCCCGGACGACGAGCAGGAGCGCCAGGACGACGGCCCGCGTCGGCGGCACGTCCTGCTCGTCGGCCAGGGCCGCGGGCAGCTGGAGCCCCATGAGCAGGAAGACGCTCGACTCGAGCACGAGGGAGATCTCGGCCCAGGTGGCCTGGTTCGTCGACCGCTGGGCGGCCTCGAGCGCCGAGGACGAGCGGTAGCTCTCGACCAGCCCGCGCACGACCGCCGCGATGAGCCCCGAGCCCCCGAGGCGCTCCACGACGAGGAAGGCGGCGTAGGGGGTGGCCAGTGACGGGAGCATGTCGGCCGTCGTCGATGAGCCCCGCGCCCGGAGCCAGAGCATCCCGTGACCGAGGGGCAGGCCGACGACGACGGCCGAGAGCACCGCCCAGCAGAAGCCGTCGACGACCCGACCCGCTGTGATCGGGCCGGAGCCCGCGGCCAGCGCCGAGGACATGATGACGAGGGCCGATGCGTCGTTCACCAGACCCTCGCCCTCGAACACGGCGATGATGCGCTGGCTGACGCCGGCCCGGCGAACGATCGACGTGGCGACGGCGTCGGTCGGGCTGACGACGGCGCCCAGGGCGATGGCGGCGGCAAGTCCCAGCCCGGGCACGAGCGTGTGGAGGACAGTCCCGACGACCACCGCCGAGAGCGCCACGAGCAGCACCGACAGGGTGGCGATCGGGCCCAGGTTGCGTCGGAACTCGGGCATCGGCATCTTGACGGCCGAGGCGTGGAGGAGCCCGGGCAGGATGACCTCGAGGATGATGTCGGGGTCCGCGTGCATGGCGGGCACGGCCGGGATCGCTGCGACCCCGGTGCCGAGGACCAGGAGCAGCACCGGGGCGACGACGCCCGCCCGATCGGCCAATCGCTCGCTCATCGCGATGACGAACAGGGCGACGACGGCGATGGGGAGCATGACGGACACGGCCTCCAGGATCCACGCGCCGGCCGCGTCGGGGGCGGATCCGTCCACCGCCCGGAGACGACGGGGCCCCGACCTCGACGCACCCGCCCGAGGACGTGCGGAGAACGAGGGTCCTGATGCGTGGTACCGTCAGATCCAGGCGGTGGGATCAGCCGCATGTCCCGGCCCTCCGTCCGTCACGTGAGGGTGGGCCCGAACCTCATGAGGCGCCCGCCCCGCCGGCGTTCCGATCACCTCCATGTTCAGCCGAGCCGCTGCCTGCGGCGCTTCATGAGGGCGGACACCGAGGATCCGGCCAGGGGCAGACCGCCAGTGATCAGGAGAAGATCACGGGCCGGGCCGCCGCCGGTCGGGGGCAGGGGTCGCGCCCCGAACTCCTTGTTGACGAAGGCATCGCTGAACTCGTACCGACGGGTCAACGGGTCGGTCTTGAACTCGTGCTCCTTCTCGTCGGTCACGTAGCCGGACGGCGCCTGCACCTCCTTCAGGTGGAAGGGGGAGGCTGGTGCGGCGGTCAGCCCCTTCACCATGAATCGAGCCCGGAGCCGGGTCCTGGTCCGCGCAGGGATCCTTGCCGCACCCGTCAGCGTTGTCCGCGACACAGTCGGCCACGTCGACGGCGACCTTGCCCGCACCGCCCCTGACGTGCCAGACGGAGCCGGCCAGCGGCTTTCCGGAGTCATCGTTCTTCCTCCACACGACCGTGCCCTTGGGGTTGTTGACGATCTGCCCCCGGTCATTGACCAGCAGGATCCTCGGACTGCCCCGATCCAGACCGGCGCGGCGCTCGGCTTCCCCGGTCATCGATCAGCAGGACCTCGGACTGCCCCCGGTGCTGCGCGGCTCGAGTCTCGCGCTCAGGCCACCGACCTTGATCGAGGGGAAGACACAGGTGGCCGTGGAGAACTTGTCGTAGCCCTCGGGCGCGTTCAGCTCCTTGATCCAGTAGTAGAACAGGCCGAGCCCATCGATCCTGAACCTCCCCGGTTCGGGGTCCTGGTCCGCGCACTCCCCCGGCCGGCAGTCGCCGGTGCAGCCCTCGACCGTCGTCCAGTTCTGGGTGTCGTAGCCTCCTTGGATCCGCCAGGACGACCCCGCCAGCAGATTGCCCTCGGCATCGACCTTCTTCCAGGAGAGGGAGCCGCGGAGCTCGGCGGTGGTGCAGGCATCGTTGTTCTCGGGGCCGTCGGCATCGTCCTCCATGGTGACCTTGTCGCAGAGGCCCCTGGTCGGATCCGAGTCGTTCCCGCCGTCGCAACTCCCGAGAGCATCCCGTCCGCTCGCCGTGATCGCATTGGGCTCCACCGCATAGTGCACGGTGATCCTGTCCTGCTTCTCCTGCCCCGGATCCAGGTGGTCGCCCGAGCTGAGTCGGTAGGCACCGCCGCCGAGTGCGGCCGCCGGCTGTCCATCGACATCGACGCCGTCCAGCCGGAAACCCCCCGGGGACCCCCGGACGGTCGATGATCTCGGGGAGGCCACCGCCGGCGGGGCCGGTGGTGCGGGCAGTCACCGCGTACCGACGGTGCAGCTCGGTGTCGCCGCCGTTGATGATCGCCCTGTCCTCGGAGGTCCTCCTCCCGGCGGTGAAGATGGGGATGTTTCCGGGGAAGGTGTTGACGACGCAGATCCTTCACATCCGCAGGCGCGTTGTCGGCGAAGGTCAGGGTCGCCGTGTTGTCGCCGACCGTTGCACCGCTGTCGGGATTGGCCACCGAGTAGCGCACCGCCACTTCCCGGGGGAAGGTCCTTCTCGCGGATGGTGCACGTGGCGGAGGACTTCGTCGATGCCTTGTTGGTGCTCCCCCGACAGTGGTCGGGAAGAACGGCATGAAGTCGTCTCCGAGGCACTCGTACTCGAAGACGAACTCCTGGCCCGCCTCAGGCTGACCGTCGCCATCAGCGTACTTGATGATCGAGAAGGTCGCGGTCTCGCCGATTCCAGAACCACCGGATTGCGGCACCTCGGCATAGGCCCTCCATGTGGTCCGTCGTCATGCCCGGATCGGGCCGACTGGCCTCCTGAGGACTGTTGTCGACGTCGACCACGTTGTGCAGGCGGTCCCAGTCCTTGTAGTCGGGGGTCAGCCGCCCGTTGACGATGATCATCAGTGCTTCGTTCCACCGGACGTATCGGCCGAAACGATCCGGTTCGAAGGTGACGGTGACCCCACTGTTCTCCTCCCGGCAGGACCAGCGGTCGGTGTCGACGTAGTTCTCGTCGTCGATGCCCGTGTACGGCGAGGGGTGCGATCGGCGATGGTCATCCCGTCGCAGCCGAGTACATAGCCGTCACCACCGGGGTCGTGGATGACCGTCGGCTCGTGGACGTCGCCGGCGGTGGCGCTGTTGAGACCGATCCACCGGATGATGTTGGAGTCGGCCTCACTGACCGAGCCGCTCTTGCCGTTCTTCTGGAAGTAGCCCGGCGGGGGCTCCTGGAGCAGGTGCGCGGGCAGGGTGCCGCCGCTGCCGTCACAGCCCCCGAAAGTTCAACTGGTAATCACCGGGGCGGGTCTCGCCCTGCCAGTCGACGCCGAAGTTCGCATCCCCGGAGACATTGCTGTGGGTCTCGACGTAGTCCGTCAACGTGAACCTGGTGGTCTGCCCGTCCCAGGTCACACGGGCGATGTGCTCACCGGTGGGCGAGTCGAGCCAGAACGGAGCGAGCGTCCGCTCGCGTCTGATGGGTTCGGGGATCTGCAGGGTGAAGTAGTCGCCAGCGCGTGAGCCCTCCTTGACCGACCAGTGGAAGACGACCGTGGCGGCCCCGCCGAAGGCGGCTACGCCGTCGTCGGTCACGCTGACGCCCTCGCGCCAGGAGACGTCCGAGAACGAGCCGGCGCAGGACTGCTCCGCGAAGGCCGGCTCCCGGTGCCCCTGGAGTACGGCGAGCATGGTCATGAGGAGCGCGACACCGAGTGCAGCAGCCAGCAGACGACGCGCTGATCAGTGCCCGCGGAGGGCGCCGCGAGCAGCAGGTTCGCGGACACGTTGACGGCCTTGTCAGCCCCGGGAGCATGGCGTTCCACCCTTCAGGTAGATTTGATTTTCAATCTTTTCACACACCGGATGACGGAAGGGTCCGGTGCTCCGGCACCGGACCCTTCCGTTCAGGATGATCGATGGTCGCGATCAGTTCTCACGCGAGTGGCGCCCGCGCAGGACGGAGCGCCAGCGCTCCTTGTTCACCGTGGCGATGGCCGCCAGGGAGATGCCCGCCGGGCAGGACACGGCGCACTCGCCGTACAGTGAGCAGGGGCCGAAGTTCTCGTCGAGCATCGAGACCATCTTGCGGGCCCGACGGCTGCGCTCCTGCCTGCCCTGCGGCATCTTGGCCAGGTGAGCGAGCTTGGCGCCCGCGAACAGCATGGCCGAGCCGTTCGGGCAGGCGGCGACGCAGGCGCCGCAGCCGATGCAGATGGCGTAGTCCATGGCCTGCTCGGATGTCAGGTGGTCCTGCGGCACGGTGTCGGCGTCCGGGGCGGTGCCGGTCATGACGTTCACGTGGCCGGCGGCCTGGACGAGCTCGTCGAGGGCCGAACGGTCGATCGCGAGGTCGCGGATGACCGGGAAGGCCGCCGAGCGGAAGGGTTCGATCGTGAAGTGCGTGACCTCGGGGAACGAGCGCAGGTGCTGACGGCAGGCCGGCGTGTTGGCCAGCGGGCCGTGCGGCTTGCCGTTGACGAGGAAGCCGCAGCATCCGCAGACACCCTCACGGCAGTCCGACTCGAAGACGATCGGCTCGCCGCCGGCCCCGACGATCTCGTCGTTGAGCTGATCGAGCATCTCGAGGAGACTGAGCTCGGGCTCGACGTCCTCCATGACATGGGTCTCGAAGTACCCCTCGGCGTCGGGTCCGTCCTGACGCCAGATATCGAGTGTGACCTTCATCGGTAATCCCTCACCTGCAGATCGATCAGCGAGAAGTTGAGCGGTTCGCTGTGGCGGACATGGGTGCCGTCGGGACGGGTCTCCCACGCGGACACGGCGCACCACTCGTCGTCGTTCCGCTTGGCCTCGCCCTCCGGGGTGGCGTACTCGGTGCGGAAGTGCGCACCGGCCGACTCACGGCGGTCGAGGGCGTCGAGGACCATGACCTCGGCCAGTTCGAGGAAGTCGGCCACCCGGCCCGCCTTCTCGAGCTCCTGGTTGAGACGGTCGTCGGAGCCGACGACCGTGACGTCGCGCCAGAACTCCTCGCGCAGCTCCCGGATCTCGCCGAGGGCCCTGCTCAGACCGGCCTCGTCGCGGCTCACGCCGCAGCCCTCGTAGAGGATGTCGCCGAGGCGGCGGTGGAACCACTCGGGACGACGAGTGCCGTTGTTGCTCGTCAGCTTGTTGATGCGGTCCTCGACGTAGGCGATCGACTCGCGCACCTCGGGGGCCTCGGTGGACAGGACCGGCTTGCCGACGAACCCGGCGAGGTAGTTCGGCACCGCCAGCGGCAGGGTGAACCAGCCGTCGACACTGGCCGACAGGAGCGAGTTGGCGCCCAGGCGGTTCGCACCGTGGTAGTTGTTCGACGCCTCACCGCCCACGAACAGGCCGGGGATGTTGCTCATCTGGTCGAAGTCGACCCACAGGCCGCCCATCGAGAAGTGGGCGCCGGGGGCGATGCGCATGGGCACCTCGTACGGGTTCTCGCCCGTGCAGTCGAGGTACATGTCGAACAGGTTGCCGTAGCGCTCCTTGATCGTCTCCTTGCCGAGACGGCTGATGGCGTCCTTGAAGTCCAGGTACACCGAGTTGTGCAGCGGGCCGACGCCGTGGCCGGAGTCGATCTGCGTGCGGGCGTTGCGGGAGGCGACGTCGCGGGGGGTCAGGTTGCCGAACGACGGGTACTTGCGCTCCAGGTAGTAGTCGCGCTCGTTCTCGGGGATGTCATTGGCGGGACGGTCGTCGCCGGGCTTCTTCGGCACCCAGATGCGGCCGTCGTTGCGCAGCGACTCGCTCATGAGCGTGGTCTTGGACTGCCAGTGCTGGCTGACCGGCAGGGCGGTCGGGTGGAACTGGAGGAAGCAGGGGCTGGCGAAGTAGGCGCCGTGACGGTGCGCGCGCCACGTGGCGGTGGCGTTCGAGCCCTTGGCCAGCGTCGACCAGTGGTAGACCGAGCCGTAGCCGCCGGTGCACAGCACGACGACGTGAGCGGTCCAGCCGCGGACCTCGCCGGTGAGCAGGTCGCGGGTGACGATGCCCTGGGCGCGGCCGTCGGCCACGACGAGGTCGAGCATCTCCATGCGGTTGTGCATCTTCACGGTGCCGGCGTCGACCTGCTCCTGGAGCGCCTGCGAGCAGGCCACCTCGAGCTGCTGGCCGGTCTCGCCGCGCGTGTAGTAGGTGCGGGAGACCTGCACGCCGCCGAACGAGCGGGTGGCCAGCTGGCCGCCGTACTCGCGGGCGAACGGGGCGCCGATGGCGTACATGTGGTCGATGACCTTGACGGACTCGATGCCGAGGCGCACGGCGTCGGCCTCGCGACCGCGGTAGTCGCCGCCCTTGACCGTGTCCTTCACGAAGCGCTTGAGCGAATCGCCGTCGATCTTGCGGGCGCGGGCCGCGTTGATGCCGCCCTGGGCGGCCACCGAGTGGGCGCGCCGCGGCGAGTCGTGGAAGCAGAAGCAGTCGACGTCGTAGCCGAGTTGGCCGAGCGTGGCCGCCGCGCCGGAGCCCGACAGGCCGGTGCCGACGATGATGATCTTCATCTTGCGACGGTTGGCCGGGTTGACGAGCCTGTACTCGTCCTGACGACGGCTCCAGGCGGTCAGCGGATCTCCCTCGGGGACGTGGGCGTCGAGCTCGGGGCCCACCTCGTAGCCTGCGGCCTTCTGCGCCGGGCCGAGCACGTCGCGCTTGCGCGGGGCGTCGTTCGGACGGACGAGGGGGCGGCTGGGGTCGTGCCCGGCGGCCGCGGGGGCCGGAACCGGGGTCGCGCCCGCCGGCGGCGTGACGTCGAGCTTCTCGGCGACCGCGCCGATGACGTTCTTGATGATGTTGGTCATGAGATCACCCCAGACAGGACGAGCATGGGCAGGGCGCCATTGCAGACCATGATGATGAGCGCAATGAGCAGGAAGGCGATGAGCCAGATCTTGCGCAGACGCGGGCCGGTGCCGCCGAAGTCGTTGACGGCGTTCCAGCCGCCCTGGCCGATGTGCAGCGCGGCGACGATCATGATGACCGTGTAGAAGATCGCCATCCACGGGCGGGAGAAGCTGGCGACAAGGTTCTCGTAGGCGTGCGCGTGGACGACCATCTCGTTGCCGACCATCTCGTGGGTGGCCTCCTGGAACCGGGAGGGCGCGAGGCCGCGGCCGATGGTGAGGTCAAGCAGGTGGACGATGATGAACGCGAGGAGCAGGACGCCCTCGACGACCATGTACTTGGCGAACCAGGCCTTCTTCTTCATGCCCTTGCGGGAGAACCCGCCGCGGGCCCTGCGACCGCGAACGTAGATCGTCAGACCGGCCCACACGTGCAGGATCAGGCAGACGCCGAGCGCCAGGCGCATGACGTAGAGCAGACCCTCGTAGGGCAGGAACGGGAAGAGGAAGGTGCGCAGGAAGGCCGCATACGCGTTGTAGTCCTCGGCGCCGAGGAACAGCTTGAGGTTGCCGACCATGTGGACAAAGACGAAGAGAACGAAGATCGTGCCGGTGGCGGCCATGATCAGCTTCAGGGTCACGTTCGACGGATGCTGGTTCAGCTTCTGCCGGACGACCGTGTCCCCCTGTCCTCGCGCCTTCTCGGTGACGCTCATGGGTTACTCCAATCGGGTGATGAATTGGTCCTACCATATGCCCTTCGCCGGGGGCACGCGGCATCGGGACGCACCTTTGGGACGATTTGCAGACCTATTCGGTCGGGGCGACCGGATTCACTGGTCTGAGAACCGCAAACGGGTCCGTCACGCGGTAGCCGGATGATCCAAACCTATAGGTGCGGGCGGGCCGCCCTCCACCGGCCCCGGGGATCGACAGGCGGCCCGTCGCGACGATCTCGCCCCGTCTGCCCAGGACGCGGCCCAGGTTCGTCGCGTCGACGTCGTGGCCGAGCACCTCGATGTACAGGTCGCGCAGCCGCGCGAGGGTGAACTCGGCCGGGGCCAGGGCGTACGCGATGTTGGTGTACGACAGCTTGGCCCGCACCCGCCCCAGGGCCGCCGTGACGATGCGGCGGTGGTCGAAAGCCATCCCACCCAGCCCCGCGAGGGGCTCCCAGCGGCCTGCCGAGTCGCCGCCGGGCTCGACGGACGGCCCGACGAGCCCGACGTAGGCGGTGGCGATGGTGCGCTCGAAGGGGTCGCGCCCGGGGTCGGACAGGGTCACGAGCTGCTCGCAGTGCCCCAGGTCGGTCAGGTCGAGCTTCGTCGCCAAGTGCCGCTCCAGGGCCTCGTCCATCGTCTCCCCCGCGTCGACCGGGCCGCTGGGCAGGGCGAGCCTGCCGGTGAAGGGTTCACGGGTCCGGCGCCAGACCAGCACCTCGAGCCGCGCGCCCCCGACCGGCGACACGCGGAGGATCACGGCGATGACCTCATGGCGGAACTTCGCCACGCCATGACCATCGCGGAAGGGCTCGCTCGACACGGCATGATGGTACCGCCCCGAATTTTCGACTCAGAGACGATATTAAGCTATGTTATCGACTCATGAGCAGTAACTTGATCGGCAGCGATCCCGAGGACGGGAGGAACCCAATGACCACCACCGCGACCACCGATCCCGCACCGGCCGTCCGCGCCTGGGCCGACGCCGTGCGCCGGGAGGCCGCCGGGCAGGATGCGGTCATCCTGGCTCACAACTACCAGCCGCCGCTGATCCAGGACGTCGCCGACCACGTCGGGGACTCGCTCGCGCTGTCGCGCATCGCGGCGGACTGCGACGCGGGCACCATCGTCTTCGCCGGGGTGCACTTCATGGCGGAGACCGCCAAGCTCCTGTCCCCCGGCAAGCGTGTCCTCATCCCCGACGCGGGGGCCGGCTGCTCCCTGGCCGACTCGATCACCGCGGACCAGGTGCGGGGCTGGAGGCGCGAGCACCCCGGCGCGGTGGTGGTGAGCTACGTCAACACGACCGCCGAGGTGAAGGCCGAGTCGGACATCTGCTGCACCTCGTCGAACGCCGTCGAGGTCGTGGCCTCGGTGCCGGCCGACCGGGAGGTGCTCTTCTGCCCCGACCAGTTCCTCGGGGCGCACGTGCGGCGCATGACCGGGCGCGACACCATCCGCGTGTGGCCCGGGGAGTGCCACGTCCACGCCGAGATCTCCCCCGCCGAGCTCATCGACCGGGTGCACGAGCACCACGAGGCCGAGCTGTTCGTCCACCCCGAGTGCGGGTGCACGACCGCCGCGCTGTGGCTCGCCGGACGCGGCGAGCTGCCGCCCGGGCGCACCAGGGTGCTGTCGACCGGCGGCATGCTCGACGCCGCGAGGAGCACGCGGGCCGGCGAGGTGCTCGTCGCGACGGAGGTGGGCATGCTCCACCAGCTGCGCCGGGCGAACCGCGCCACCCGCTTCACCGCGGTGAACCCGCGCGCGGCCTGCCCCTTCATGAAGCTCACGACCCCGGAGAAGTTGCTGCGCTGCCTGCGCGAGGGCCGGGACGAGCTCCATGTGGACGAGCGGATCGCGGCCCGCGCCCGCGTCGCCGTCGAGCGCATGATCGCCATCGGGCGCACCGGCGGGGGCGAGTGAGGGTGGGCGCCGTGCACGGCTGGGAACTGCCCCACGGAGCCGAGGACAGGCCCCTGCGCACCGGCGTCCTCGTCGTCGGTTCCGGCGTGGCCGGGCTCACGACCGCCTGGTGCCTCTGCCGCTCGGGCGTCCCCACGACGATCCTCACGCGGGCCTCGCTGTCCGACTCGAGCACCGACTGGGCGCAGGGCGGGCTCGCTGCGGTGTGGTCGCCCGAGGACTCGACCCGTTCGCACGTCGCGGACACGCTGACGGCCGGGGCCGGGCTGTGCGAACCGGGCCCGGTGCGCGCGCTCGCCGCCGAGGCGCCGGAGGCGCTGCGCCGGCTCATCGCGCTGGGCGCGCGCTTCGACACGGGCCCCGACGGAGGCGCCGACCTGCACCTGGAGGGCGGCCACAGCGCCCGGCGCATCCTCCACGCGGGCGGCGACCGGTCGGGGCACGAGGTGCACCGGGCCCTCGTGGCGGCGCTCCGCGGTCGGGCCCGCCTGGACGTCCGCGAGTCGGTGCGCGTCGTCGACGTCCTCACCGACGCCGACGGCGAGGCCTGCGGCGCCCGGGTCCTCGACGGACGCGGCCGGACGGGAAGCATCCTCGCCGGCGCCGTCGTGCTCGCCTCCGGCGGGATCGCCGGCCTGTGGCCGACCTCGACGAATCCTCCGGTGTGCACGGGCGACGGCCTCGCCGCGGCGCTGCGAGCCGGGGCGCGGGCCCGCGACGTCGAGTTCCTCCAGTTCCACCCCACGGTGCTCGTCGTCCCGCCGCGATGGCGCCGACCCGGCGACCGCGGCGTCCTCATCTCGGAGGCCGTGCGCGGGGACGGCGCCCTCCTCGTCGACCACGGGGGCGCGCGGATCATGGCGGGGGTGCACCAGCTCGCCGACCTTGCGCCGCGCGACGTCGTCTCGTCCGCCGAGCACGCCCACATGGCCCGCACCGGGGAGCCCCACCTGTTCCTCGACGCCACCGCCTTCGGCGCCGCCGCCTGGCGGGAGCGGTTCCCCTCGATCCTGCGGATGTGCCGCGAGCGCGGCGTCGACCCCGTCACCGAACCGATCCCCGTGCGCCCCGGCGCCCATTACCACTGCGGCGGCGTCCGGGCCGACATGGCGGGACGGACCGACGTGCCCGGGCTCCACGCCGTCGGCGAGGCCGCCTGCACCGGGGTCCAGGGGGCCAACCGTCTCGCCTCGAACTCCCTCACCGAGGGGCTCGTCATGGGGCGGAGGGCCGCCGAGGCCATCATCGCCGACTTCCCCCGTCCCGGACCGCCGGTCGCGCGCCCCTCGTCCCCGCCGGCGGACGGCGGCGCCACCGGGGGCATCCGCCGGCTCCTCGCCGAGTACGCCGGGGTGCTGCGCACCGACGAGGGCCTCGCCCTGGTCGAGGCGGCGGCGCAGGAGCCGGGGCGGGCCGCGGGGCTGGACGACGCGAGCCTCACGGCGACGAACACGGCCCTCGTCGCGGCGCTCCTCGCCCGCGCCGCCCGGCGCCGACGCGAGTCGCGCGGCTGCCACCGCAGGGCCGATCTGCTCGTGGAGGACCCCGCCTGGCTGGTCCACCAGGACTGGAGTCTGGACGACGAGCGCCGACCGCGCGTCCGCGACGTCCCGGTGGGCCGGTGCGACGACGCGGAGGGTCCGCGATGAGCGCCCCGGGGACGGCGCCCGGCGTCCTGGGGCCCGAGCGGGTGCCGGATGCCCTGCGCGCCGCCGGTCTCGACCCGCGCGGCGTGCTGGAGGTCGTCGACGGGGCGCTGCGGGAGGACCTGGCCCTGGGCCCGGACGTCACGACGGACGCGATCCTTCCGGCCGGGGCGCGGGGCTCGGCATCGGTCGTGGCGCGGGGCGACGGCCGTCTGGCGGGGATCCCGGTGGCGGCCGCGGTCGTCCACCGCCTCGCCCGGGTCCGGGGCGTCGACGCGACGGTGGAGGTCCTCGTCGAAGACGGGCGGCCGGTGTCCGCCGGACGGACGGTGCTGCGCATCCGGACGCAGCTGCGCTGCCTGCTCACCGCCGAGCGCACGATGCTCAACCTGCTGGGGCAGCTCTCGGGCGTGGCGACCGCGACGGCCGCCTGGGCCGACGCGCTGGCGGGCACGGGAACGGTCGTGCGCGACACCCGCAAGACGGTGCCCGGTCTGCGGGCCCTTCAGAAGTACGCCGTGCGCTGCGGAGGAGGGGCGAACCACAGGATGGGGCTCGGCGACGCGGCACTCGTCAAGGACAACCACGTCGCGGCGGCCGGCTCGGTGGCGGCGGCCCTCGAGTCGGTCCGGGCGCACGCGCCGCGACTGCCCTGCGAGGTGGAGTGCGACACCCTCGAGCAGGTGCGGGAGGCCGTCGCCGCGGGGGCCTCGCTCGTGCTCCTCGACAACATGGGGCCGGCGTCCATGGCCGAGGCCGTGGCGCTGTGCCGGCCCGTGGGAGTGCGCACCGAGGCGAGCGGGGGCCTCGTGCTGCCCGACGCGGCGGCCGTCGCCGCCACGGGGGTCGACTACGTCGCCGTGGGGGCGCTCACCCATTCATCCCCCGTGCTCGACCTGGGCCTGGACCTGGACTGACACGGCGGGGCCGACGCGGACGCGGCGCCGGGCGGGCTCAGCAGCCGGCCAGCCGGACGGCCAGGTAGTCCTTCACCCGGGCGAGCCCGACTCGCTCCTGGGTCATGGTGTCGCGCTCGCGGATCGTCACGGCGTCGTCGTCGAGGGTGTCGAAGTCGACCGTCACGCAGAAGGGGGTGCCGATCTCGTCCTGGCGGCGGTAGCGCTTGCCGATGGCCTGGGCATCGTCGAAATCGACGTTCCAGACCCCGCGCAGCTCGTCGGCCAGGGAGCGCGCCTTCGGGGAGAGCCGCTCGTTGCGGCTCAGCGGCAGCACGGCGGCCTTGACGGGGGCCAGGCGCGGGTCGAGCCGCAGCACGGTGCGCTTGTCGACGCCGCCCTTCGTGTTCGGGGCCTCGTCCTCGGTGCAGGCGTCCACGAGGAAGGCCATGAGGGAGCGGGTCAGGCCGGCCGAGGGCTCGATGACGTACGGCAGGTAGTGCTCATTCCTGGCCTGGTCGAAGTAGGTCAGGTCGGCTCCGGAGTGCTCGGCGTGGGTGCCAAGGTCGAAGTCGGTGCGGTTGGCGATGCCCTCGAGCTCGCCCCAGTCGCCGCCGGCGAAGCCGAAGCGGTACTCGATGTCGACGGTCCTCTTGGAGTAGTGCGAGAGCTTCTCGGCCGGGTGCTCGTAGAGGCGCAGGTTCTCCTCGGCGATGCCCAGGCCGGTGTACCAGGCCTTGCGGTGGTCGATCCAGTACTGGTGCCAGTCCTCGTCGGTGCCGGGCTCGACGAAGAACTCCAGCTCCATCTGCTCGAACTCGCGGGTGCGGAAGATGAAGTTGCCGGGCGTGATCTCGTTGCGGAAGCTCTTGCCGGTCTGGGCGACGCCGAACGGGGGCTTCATGCGCGTGGTGGTGAGGATGTTCTTGAAGTTGATGAAGATCCCCTGGGCGGTCTCGGGGCGCAGGTAGTGCAGCCCGGACTCGTCCTGGACCGGACCGAGGCAGGTCCTGAGCATCATGTTGAAGTCGCGCGGCTCGGTGTACCGGCCGCGGGTGCCGCAGTTGGGGCAGGGGATCTCGGCGGCCTCGACGGTGTCGGGGTCGGCGATGCCCTTGCGGTTCGCGTACTCCTCGGCCAGCTGGTCGGCGCGGAAGCGCTTGTGGCAGGACAGGCACTCGACGAGCGGGTCGTTGAAGACCGCGACGTGGCCCGAGGCCACCCACACCTGGGGCGGCAGGATGACCGACGAGTCCAGACCGACGACGTCGCCGCGGCTCGTGACCGTGCTGCGCCACCACTGGCGCTTGATGTTCTCCTTGAGCTCGACGCCCAGCGGTCCGTAGTCCCAGGCCGCGCGCGTCCCGCCGTAGATCTCGCCGCAGGGGAAGACGAATCCGCGCCGCTTGCACAGGCCGATGACCCTGTCGAGTTTGCTCTCTGCCACTGATGGCTCCTTCGTCATGCCGGATGACCGGCGACGGGCCGATACCTGGCTGGCACCGGCGCGGGCCCGCTGGCCCGTGGCCCATCATGCCCGAAGCGGGTCCGGCGGTGCCCCGCGCACCGCAGCGCGGACGCCCCGGCGGGCCCGGGCCGGGGCGACCCATCTTCTTGCGAATCATTTGCATTTAGAGCCGAGCCGATCCAGAATGGCTCTCATGAGACTTCGATCCGCACCCGTGACCCTGCGCGCCGCCGCCGCCGTGCTCGCCGGCGCGCTGACCCTGAGCGGCTGCTCGTCGTCCGGCGCCGGCGGGAGCACCGACGGCCTCGACGTCGTGGCCGCCTTCTACCCCTTCCAGTTCGTCGCCGAACAGGTCGGCGGGGACCTCGTGCAGGTCACGAACCTGACCCAGCCCGGCTCCGAGCCGCACGACCTGGAGCTCACCGCCCAGCAGACCGCCTCCCTCGGCCAGGCCGACCTCGTGCTCTACCAGACCGGATTCCAGGCGGCCGTCGACGACGCCGTCGCGCAGAGCGCGCCGAAGGCCTCGATCGACGTCGCCTCGATCGTCCCCCTCGCCGATCCCGTCGAGTCCGTCGACCTCGGCGAGGACGACGCCGGGGACGACGACGAGCACTTCGCCAAGGACCCCCACGAGTGGCTCGATCCGCGGAACATGATCACGATCACGAACGCCGTGCGCGACGAGCTGAGCGAGCTCGATGCCGAGCACGCCGAGCAGTACCGGGCGAACGCCGACACCCTCGTCGAGCGACTCACCCGGCTCGACGCCGACTTCGCCGCGCTCGGGGAATGCCAGCAGAAGACCTTCGTGACGACGCACGCGGCGTTCGGCTACCTGGCCACCCGCTACGGGCTGAACCAGATCGGCATCTCGGGGCTGTCCCCGGACGAGGAACCCTCGCCGGCGCGCATCGCGCGGGTGCAGCAGCTGGCCCGCGACAACGGCGTGACGACGATCTTCTACGAGACCCTCGTCTCCGACAAGGTCGCGAGCTCGATCGCCGGGGACCTGGGCCTGGCCACAGACGTGCTCGACCCGCTCGAGGGCATCACCGACCAGTCGCGGGGCGACGACTACATCGAGGTCATGGAGTCGAACCTCGCCGCCCTCAGGACGGCGAACCGGTGCGGGTGAACCGCCGGGCGCCGGACACGGCACGCCGGGCACGACGAGGAGGAGCAGGGATGGACGGGACGACGAGGGGGCGCACGGCCGCCCCGGAGGACGGGGACGGGACGGTCCTGGAGTGCCGCGGGCTGTGCGTCACCCTCGACGGGCACCAGATCCTCGTCGACATCGACGTGCAGGTGCACCGGGGCGAGGCGGTCGCCCTCCTCGGCGCCAACGGGTCGGGCAAGTCGACCCTCGTCAAGGCACTCCTCGGGCTCGTCCCGACCAGCGCCGGCAGCGTCCGGCTGTTCGGTGAGCCGCTCGCCCGCTTCACGCGGTGGCGTCTCATCGGCTACGTGCCCCAGCGCGGCGAGTCCTCGGTGAGCAATGCCACCGTCCGCGAGATCGTCACCACCGGGAGGCTCGCCCACCGCAGGCCCTTCCGTCCGCTGAGGGCCGCCGACCGTGCCGCCGTCGGCGAGGCCCTGGAGCGCGTCGGCCTGACGGACCGGGCCGGCGACCCGCTGCGCATCCTCTCGGGCGGGCAGCAGCAGCGCGCGCTCATCGCACGGGCCCTCGCCGGCCGGGCCGAGCTGCTCGTCATGGACGAGCCCCTGGCCGCCCTCGACGTGGACACCCAGGAGAGCCTCGCCGGGCTCTTCGGGACGCTCAAGGCCGACGGCCTGTCGATCCTCGTCATCATGCACGAGCTGGGGCCGATGGCCGGGCTCATCGACCGCTCGATCGTGCTGCGCACCGGGCACAAGGTCCACGACGGCCCGCTCGAACCGACCGGCGGCGGGAGCGGCGACCACCACGTGAACGCGCCGCGGGCGGGCGCCTACCTGCCCGACCCCCGGATCCTGCCCGGCCCCAGGGTCGTACGGCTCCACGCCGGACAGGAGCACTGAGATGTCCCTCCTCGCCCTCGCGTTCATGCAGCGCGCGCTCGTCGCGGCGCTGCTGTCCGGCGTCATGAGCCCGGCCGTCGGCACCTACATCGTCCAGCGGCGGCTCTCACTGCTCGGCGACGGCCTGGGCCACGTGGCCATCGCCGGCGTCGGCCTCGCCCTGATCACGGGCTGGGCGCCCACACCGGTCGCCATCGCCGTGTGCGTCGCCGGCGCGGTCGCCATCGAGCTCGCCCGCCAGAGCGGCCGGGCGCCGGCCGACGTCGGGCTGGCCATCCTCTTCTACGGCGGGCTGGCCACCGGCGTCCTCATGGCGGGCATCTCGGGCCGGGGTTCGGGGGTGCTCTCGCAGTACCTCTTCGGCTCGCTCACCACGGTGAGCACCTCGGACGTCGTCGTCGTCGCCGTCATGGCCGTGGTCATCGTGACGCTGTGCCTCGGCCTGGCACCGCAGCTGTTCGCCGTGTGCGCCGACGAGGACCACGCCCGGAGCCAGGGCCTGCCGGTGCGGGCGCTCGAACTGTGCATCGTCGTCATGGCCTCGGTCACCGTCGCCGTCTCGATGCGCACCGTCGGACTCCTGCTCGTGAGCGCCATGATGGTCGTGCCCGTGGCGGCGGCGAACAACCTCGTGACCGGCTTCCACCGCGCGCTGCTCACCTCGATGGGGATGGGCCTGGTGGTCAGCGCGGTCGGCGTGATCGGCTCGTACTACTGGAACACCGCCTCCGGAGCGACGATCGTCGTGAGCGCCATCGTCGTCTTCATGGTCAGCGCACCGATCGGCTCGTGGCTGACCCGCAGGAGGTCGCTGAGGGCCTCCGACGACCCTATAGTGAGGACAACGGGCGGGGGTCCCGACCCCCGGTGCGCCATGACGCGCCACGACACCGCGGACGGGGGCGCCGACGGCGGGGGCGTCCCCGGGAGGACACGGACGAGGATCGGTGACGCGGGCGATGAGCACTGACAGGGCCGGCACCACGGACAGGGCGCAGCCGCGCAACACGCGCCAGCGCCGGCTCATCCTGCGAACCCTCGGCGAGGGCCGCGGCTTCCGCACCGCCCAGCAGCTGCACGCCGAGCTCGTGGAGGCCGGCGAGCAGGCCTCGCTGGCCACCGTCTACCGCGTCCTCAGCTCACTGGCCGACAACGGCGAGGCCGACACTTGGCGCACCCCCGAGGGCGAGATGGCCTACCGCCGCTGCTCGACGGTCCGGCACCACCACCACCTGATCTGCCGCACCTGCGGTCGCACCGTCGAGGTCAGCGGCGGCCCGGCCGAGCGGTGGTCCGAGGCGATCGCCGCCGAGCACGGTTTCATCCAGCCCGAGCACCACGTCGAGATCTTCGGGATCTGCCCCGAGTGCGCCGCCCGCGGGCCGCTCGAGGACTGACGGTCGCGGGACGACCCCGCCGGTGGATCCGGGGCCCCTGGCGATAGGATCGATCCGTACAACACACATCACCTCTGCGAGGGAAGCCGGTGGGAATCCGGCGCTGACGCGCAGCCGTGAGTCGGGGACGCCCCGACGAGTCGGAATGCTCGCTCCGGTGATTCCAACCTCGACCGCTGCCGCGAACGCACCGGCGACCGTGATGTCGTCGTGCATGCAGCACAAAGGATGACATCATGAGCGCCACGACCTGGCCGCTCGGACAGCCCCACGAGACCGAGCCGAGCACCGCACCCTCCCTCCACCCGCTGCCGACCGCGCAGATGATCCCGCGTCTGGACACCTACCTCCATGCGTGGCTCGCCACCCGCGCCGGAACCGTCGCCGACAAGACCCTGCGCACCGACCAGGATCTGCTCCGCCTCATCCCGCAGCCCTGGATGCGCCAGGATCCGTGCACCTTCACCCAGTCCGACGTGCGCCAGCTCCTCGCGCACTTCCGCTCGCGGGGACTCGGCGAGCTCTCGGTGCGCCGCTACCGCGCCAGCCTCTCGTCCTTCTTCACCTGGCTGCGCGAGGGCGGGCTCATCGACCGCTCCCCCGTGCCCCGGTCCGCCCGCCGCCCCGCCGAGCCGACCACCTCGGCGATGCCGTTCACCGCGGACGAGCTCCACGAGGCCTTCCGCCAGTGGCAGGCCCAGGACCGCCGCCTGGCGCTCGTCATGCTCGTCCTGTCGCACACCGGGCTGCGCTGGGCCGAGGCCCGCTCCCTGCTCGTCGGGGACGTGCACCTGCGCGAGGGCTTCCTCGTCGTCCACCGGTCCACGCCCGAGGGGGTGAGCACCCGCGAGTTCGGCCCCGAGCTCGTCCGGAGGGTCCCGCTCTCGAAGTGCGCGACCCGCGCGCTGGCCGAGCTCACCGCCGGGGCCCGCCCCGATCAGCTGGCCATGACCACCGACCGCGGCTGCCAGCTGCACCGCACCTCGGTGCTGCGCACGCTCGACTGGCCGCGCACGGGCCGGGGCCGCCGGCTGGTCGACCTGCGGCACACCGCCGCCCAGCTGTGGCTCGACTGCGGCCGTTCCCCGGCCCAGGTGCGCTCCTGGATGGGGCACAGCCTCATCACGGGCTGACCCCCGCGGCCCGGCCGGCCCCGTCCACGGCCCCGGCGGGGCCCGCCTCACTCGACCATGTCGAGGCTTCGGCGCTCGGGCAGAAGCAGGGCCGAGGCGGCGATGACGAAGCTGATCGCGAAAACACGGCGGGGACGATCCCGACCAGCAGGGCCCACCGCCAGCCGGGCACCCCGCCGAGGGTCCGCGGCACGAGGAAGCGGCCGAGCAGGGCGGCCAGGATCCAGCCGAGGGCCCAGAGGCTCTCGAGCCAGACCACCATGCGCCCGCGGATGCGCCGGGGGGGCGAACTCGCTCATGAGGGTCGAGGCGACGGGCGGCTCGGCGCCCAGGCCGATGCCCACGACGAGGCGCAGGACGATGAGCATGCCGACGCCGACCGACAGGGCCGCGGCGCCGGTGGCGATGCCGTGGATGAGCAGGATGAGGGCGAAGACGGTGCGCCGGCCGAGCCGGTCGGCGAGCAGGCCCCCGACCGAGACGCCGATCATCATGCCGACGAAGCCGATCGAGCCGATCCAGCCGAGCCGGCTGTTCGACAGGCCCCACTGGGCGGCGAGGGCCGTCATGACGTCGCTGATGAGGAGGCCCACGTCCATCGCGTCGAGCGCCCAGCCGATGCCCGAGCCGACGAGCAGCCTGGCGTGCTCGGGGGCGAAGCGCAGACGATCGAGTCTGCCGCCCTGGTGGGCAGGGGGGAGGCGCTCATGGCCGGCTCCTCGGCGTCTTGGTCCCGGACGCCGGGGCCGACAAGCTTTCGACACGGAGACAATAACATCTGCGGGGCACCCCGAACCCGCTTCTCAAGGGCGGTTGGGGGTATCTGCGGCCCGGGTCGACCGGTAATCTCGCGCCATGGAGAAGAACAACCCCGACGGCGGCGCGGCCCCGCGGACGGCCGGCGACGGACCCGTCATCCTCACCCGGGGCCTGACGAAGGTCTTCGGTTACGGCGACAACGCCGTCACCGCGCTGAACCAGGTGACCGTGGACATCGCCCGGGCCCGTTTCACCGCGATCATGGGCCCCTCGGGCTCGGGCAAGTCGACCCTCATGCACTGCCTGGCCGGCCTGGAGAGCCCCACCGCGGGCTCGATCGTCCTCGACGGCCAGGAGATCTCCTCGATGAGTCAGCGGCGCCTGACGAGACTGCGCCGCGAACGCATCGGCTTCGTCTTCCAGTCCTTCAACCTCGTGCCCTCGCTGACCGCCGAGGAGAACATCACCCTCCCCATGGACATCGCCCACCGCAGGATCGACCGAGCCCGCTTCGAACGCATCGTCGAGGCGGTGGGGCTGAAGGACCGTCTCGGGCATCGCCCGGCCGAGCTCTCGGGCGGCCAGGTGCAGCGCGTGGCGTGCGCCCGGGCGCTGATCGGCGAGCCGGCGGTGGTCTTCGCCGACGAGCCGACCGGCAATCTCGATTCGCAGGCGACAGAGCAGATCCTCCGGGTGCTGCGCTCCAGCGTCGACGATCTGGGCCAGAGCGTGGTGATGGTGACGCACGAGCCCGATGCCGCGGCCTGGGCGGACGTGGTCTCCTTCCTGCGCGACGGCGGCTTCGTCGCCCAGATCGACCAGCCCGACCGCACCAGGGTGCTGAGCTTCCTCGACCGGCTCGGCGCGAACACGGGCCCGCCCGCGCCCGGCCCGCAGGCCCCGGCCGACCGGCAGCAGGAGAGCCCGGCCGAGGGCGGGCAGGAGAAGCCCCGGAGGTCGCTCACGTGAGACGAGTCGCCTGGCGCTCCGTGCGCTCCCATGCGGGCCAGTTCATCCTGACGACGCTGGCCGTCGTTCTGGGCGCGGCCTTCCTCTCGGGCACGCTGGCCCTGCGCGGCGTGCTCTCGGAGACCTTCTCGGCGCTGACCTCCTCCACGTTCAAGGCGGATCTGTACGTCAGCGGCTCCCGCGTCGAGGAATCGGGCTCGAGCTCGAACTCGAGCTCGGGCGTCCTCACCCAGCCGATCGACGGCTCGCTGGCCGAGCGGATCTCCGCCCTCGACGGCGTCGCGGCGGCCCGCCCCTACTCCTCGACCACCGTGACCCTCGTCGGCGCCGACCAGACGCCGGTGAGGAGCAACGGGGCGCCGTCCATGCTGCTGCCCGTCTACCCCGATGAGTACGACGAGCAGCTCGTCTCCGGCTCCCGGCCGACGGGCCCCGACCAGATCGTCCTGGAATCGGACGCCCTGAAGCGCTCGGGGCTGAGGATCGGCGACAGCACCCACATGGTCGTCAACGGCGAGCCGCTCGAGGTCAGGGTCGTCGGCGAGATCAGCTACGGCGCCTCCATGGCCGGCGCGACCATCGTCGGCATGGACCCGTCCTGGCTCATGCCGACGATCGCCCCGGACGGCAAGGTCTCGTCCATCTCGATCCATCTGTCCCCGGGAGCCCGGACCCAGCAGGTCTGCGACGAGATCAGGGCGCTGCTGCCCCAGGGCGAGCGGTTGCAGACCCGCGCCGAGGCCATCGACGAGCAGAACGAGGCGGTCGAGAACATCCTCGGCTATGTGCAGACCTTCCTGCTGGTCTTCGTGGTCCTGGCCATGTTCGTCGGCTCCTTCATCATCATGAACACCTTCGCGATGAGCGTGCGCCAGCGCGTCAAGGAGTTCGCCCTGCTGCGCGCGATCGGCGCCTCCGTCTCGTCGGTCTTCGCCGTCGTGATCTTCCAGGCCGTCGTCATCGGCATCATCGGATCCGCGCTGGGCGTTCTGGCGGGCACGGGCCTGACGCGCCTGCTCATGGTGATGCTGGAGGCCGGCGGCATGCCCCTGCCCGGCGGCGGGATCCCGATGACGACGCGGATCATCACGGTCTCGCTCATCACGGGCGTGCTCGTCACCGTGGCCGGCGCCCTGCTCCCGGCCAGGGACGCCGCCCTGACCGCCCCCGTCGAGGCCATGCGCGCCACCTCCGGCTCGCGGGAGAGGCCGCTGAGACTGCGCGGCGCCGTCGGCGCCGTGCTCGCCGCGGCCGGAGCGGCCGGGGTCACGGCCGTGTGGACGACCGACGGTCTGACGCATCGCTCCGCGGTCCTCGGCGCGGGCGCGGGCGCCCTCGTCATCGGGCTGCTCGTCCTCTCCCCCGTCCTCGCCAGGCCCGTCGTCGCCGTCCTCGGGCTGGCGACCAGGATCATCCGTCCCGGCGGGCGCCTGGCCGTGCGCAATCTGGTGGCCAACACCCGTCGCACGGCGGCGACCTCGGCGGCCCTGCTCATCGGGATGTCCCTGGTGTGCGCGGGCGCCACCGTCGCGGCCTCGATGCGCTCCTCGATCGAGAGCATCGTCAACGACTCGATGCACGCCGATCTCATGGTCCGCTCCGCGAGCACCCGGCAGGCGGTCCAGCTGCCGGCCGGGACGGCCGAGCGGATCAAGGAGCTCGACGGCGTCGAGTCGACGACCGGCTACGCCCTCTCCGTGGCCGCCCTGAGCGGCCGGAACGGCACGACCGGGACCGGCTACCTCGCCACCGTGGATCCGCAGCACTACGGGGAGTTCTACGACCCGGGGATCACCAGCGGTTCGCTGGACTCGCTGGACGCCACGCACGTGGCCGCCTTCGCCGACACCGGCTACGCGCTCGGCGACCAGCTCACGGTGAACGGTCCGAACGGCGCCGTCACGGCCACGGTCTCGGCCATCGCCGATCCGAAGGGGATCTCCGCCTCCCTCTACGTCGCGCCCGAGCTGAGCGCCGCCGTCGGCTCCTGGCAGGGCTACGTGCCGACCGACCCGACGCAGGTGCTCGCCAGCCCGAGGGGCATGATGATCAACCTCGAACCGGGCGCCGACAAGGAGTCCGTGCGCAAGCAGATCCAGGAGATCGTCGCCTCGGGCTACGTCTTCGAGGTCCTCGACGCGGACCAGCTGTCCGATCAGACCGGCCAGCAGGCCGCCCGGATGCTGTCGGTCCTCTACGCGCTGCTCGGCCTGTCGATCGTCATCGCCATCCTCGGCATCGTCAACACGCTCGTCCTGTCGGTCTCCGAACGCATCCGGGAGATCGGCCTCATGCGGGCGGTCGGGCTGGGCCGGGCCCAGCTGGCCGGGGAGATCATCTGCGAGTCCGTGCTGACCGCCGTCTACGGCACGGTGATCGGCGGCGCCACCGGGGTGCTGCTGGCCGGGGCCCTGCGCAGGGTGCTGGCCGACGAGGGGCTGACCGAGCTGGTCATCCCCTGGTCGCAGCTGGGCGTGATGCTGGGGATCGCCGTCGTCGTCGGCGTCATCGCCGCCCTGTGGCCGGCCCTGCGGGCCACCCGCCTGCCGGTGCTGAGGGCCATCGCCACCGAGTGAGCGCACCGAGGCGCCGCGGGGAGCGCCTCGAGGTCGCACCGGGCGCCTTCGGCCTCGGTGCGCGGGGGCCGAGGACGCCCGGTGCGACGCTCAGCGCACGGACAGGCCGCCCTTGAGGACGCAGCGGCGCCGACGGGCGAAGCTGCGGGCCGAGGTCAGGCCCTCTCCGGTCGGGCCGGCGATCGTGAAGGTCGCATGGCCCTCCCCTCCGATGCCGATCCCGTTGTAGGACGGGCCGTTCTTCACGAAGATCGTCGTCTGGATCCGCTTGCCCATCCGCGTGAGGGCCCGGACGTCGAGGGAGTGCATGACCGCCGTGTGGCGGTTGCCGTGCTCGGCCTCCACCGCCTTGTCGATGGCCTCGTCGACGTCCTTGACCCGGACGATGCCGAGGATCGGCATCATGAGCTCGGTCTGGACGAAGGTGTGCTCGAAGGGCACCTCGGCGATGAGCAGGCGGGTGCCGTCCGGAACGCTCAGGCCTGCCTCGGCGGCCAGGGCGGTCGCCGGCTTGCCGACCCAGGACGCCACGGCGTGGCCGTCCTTCGCGACGAAGGAGGCGAGCCGCTCGATGACGGCCGGGTCCCTGACCTCGACGGCGCCGTGCTTGAGCATCTCGAACTTGAGCAGGTCCGTGATCGAGTCGACCGCGATGACCTCCTTCTCCGCGGTGCAGGGCAGGTTGTTGTCGAAGCTGGCTCCGTCGACGATGTCCTCGGCCGCCTGGGGGATGTCGGCGGTGGCGTCGACGACGGCCGGCGGGTTGCCGGCACCGGCGCCGATGGCCTTCTTCCCGCTCGACAGGACCGACCGCACGATGCCGGGGCCGCCCGTCGCGACGAGCAGGCGCACCGCCGGGTGGGCCATCATCGCATTCGTGTTCTCGATCGAGGGCCTCTCCACGGTGGTGATGAGGTTCGCCGGGGCGCCCGCCTCGGCCAGGGCCGCGTTGATGCGGCGGATGAGCCAGTGGGTGATCCGGGTGGCGCGGGGATGGGGGCTGAAGACGACGGCGTTGCCCGCGGCGAGCATGCCGATCGAGTTGTTGATGACGGTCTCGGTCGGGTTCGTCGTCGGGGTGATCGCGCCGATGACGCCGAAGGGCGAGAACTCGATGGTGGTGAGGCCGTCGTCGCCGCTCCAGGCCTCGGTGACGATGTCCTCGACGCCGGGGGTGTCCAGGGCGGCCGCGCGGTTCTTGAGGCACTTGTCGCGCGCGTCGCCCATGCCGGTCTCCTCGACCGCGGCCTCGGACATGCGCCGGAGCGCGGCATCGTCGGAGCAGACGTCGCGGATCGTCTGGACGTAGCACCGGCGGTCGCGCATCGAGCAGTCGAGGTACTGCCGCCAGGCCCGGTCGGCGGCCTCGACGGCGTCGTCCATGGTCGCGAAGATCCCGCCGCCGTCGCGCCCGCCCGGGGCCGGGGCGGCCCGTCCGGGCTCTCCGGGGCGCCGCGCGACGACCTCCTGGACGGTCTGGCGGACGATCCTCGAGACGAGTTCGGGGCTGATGCTCATGAACGGTGCTCCTTCCGGGCTGCTGCGAGTGCGTGCGTGACGATGGACACGTCCTGGTCGACCGTGCCGCCGGAGACGCCGATGCCTCCGACCAGTTCGCCGTCGACGAGGACGGGGAGCCCTCCCCCGAAGACGACCACGCGGCCGCCGTTCGAGTTCTGGATCCCGTGCAGCTCCCCGCCGGGGCCCGAGGCGTCCCCGAGGTCGGCGGTGGGCCGCTTGAAGGCCGCGGCGGTGAACGCCTTGCCCTGGGCCAGGTCGAGGCTGCCCAGCAGCGAACCGGCCATGCGCTCCAGGAGCACGAGATTGCCGCCGGCGTCGACGCCGGCGAAGACGCAGGGCACGCCGAGCTCGGCGGCCCGCTCCTGCGCCGCGGCGGCCATGGTCCTGAGCGCGGCGAGGTCGTAGCGGGGCAGCTCGTGCGGGTCGGACGGCCCGGCGCTCCCGGCCGCGGCGGGGCGCGGGTCGCCGGCGGCGCCGCCGCTTCCCGCGGGGTCCTGGGGCCCCGCGAGCGCCCGGGTGACGGCCTCGCGCACGAGCCCCTCGAGGCGGGCCGTGTCGTGGCGGTGCTCGGCCAGCCGGGCCAGCGCGAAGAGCGCATCGGAGAGCCGGTTGAGATAGGTGACGATCTCGGGGCGTATCGGCTCGTGCTCGGCGGCGGTGAGCACCCGGCGCTCGGCCCGGCGGACGACCGTGCGGGCGCGGTGCAGGACCGCCGAGACCGGATCGCGCCCCGGGATGACGAAGTGGTGCTGCGGGCCCGTGACGGCCAGGCAGTCGTCGATGAGGCGCTCCAGCCCGGTGACGTCGTCCTCGCCGATCCGGTCCGTGAGGAGCCCGCGGCCCTTCTCGTCGCTGGCCAGCTCGGAGGCCAGGGCGAACAGGCGCCGCTGGATGCGGTGCAGCTGGTCGCGGGAGCGGGGATCGTCCATGGCCGCCTTCGCCTCGCCGATCGCGACGTTGGCCTCGTCGACGGTGCCGTAGGCCTCGACGAGGGGCGACTGCTTGGGCACGCGGGAGCCGCCGAGGAGGCCGGTCGTGCCCTTGTCGCCGCTGCGGGTGTAGACGTCGGGCACGATCAGTCCCCCGCCAGCTCGACGGAGTCGACGATGCCGACGACCGTCGAGTCGATCGGCGACTCCTTCCGGGACGCCGCGAAGCGGGCCGAGGAGCCCTTGGTGACGATGACCGTGGCGCCGATGCCGGCGCCGACGGTGTCGACGGCGATCTCGGGCCGGCCGGTCGGGCCCCCGTCGACGTCGAGGGGCTGGACCAGCAGGAGCTTGAAGCCGACGAGCCGTTCGTCCTTGCTCGTCGAGACGACGGTGCCGCGCACCGTGGCGAGGAACATCTCAGGCCTCCCTGATGATCGTGACGGAACGGGTGCGGGCGACGTCCGCGGCCATCGCCGTGATCTGCGCGCCGGCGGGGACCCGCAGCACCGTGCCGACCGGCAGGCGCTGGACGACGCGCTGGCTGATGAGCCGCAGCTGGACGCTGACGGCTCCCGTCCGGGGCGCCGGGGCCGCAGCGGCCCGGGCCGCCCGCCCGCC